>SL_3KL_010_SEDDRAFT_10000734_pt1 | contig 28232 bp, 21 predicted proteins | sample SodLakKL_010_SED_2_FD_10381 | JGI IMG/M metagenome (IMG submission 10381)
CCCTATTCCTACGAATATTATTAAACCCACAATTATACCTGGCTTTACAAGGTTGCGGAGAAATTTTCGGATTCCCATCCAGTTAATTTTCAATGAAGGCAGACTAAATTGAAAAGAAGTATTACTGTTTTCCTTTCCGGGCACTTCATCAATTTTTCTCAGGAAGGGATACAATACTCCAATCCCTGCAATTAAAACTCCCAAACCAATAAAAAACCAGAAGGGGTTCTCTGCATTTTCATATAGAGGAGCCAGCCTCCAGTTATAAAAAATCATTATCGCCAAAAAAACTGCTCCCAAAAGCAGAGAGTTTTTAAAGTTCGAGGCTTCTTTTTCTCCCTCCAGGGGATTTCTTACCCGGGGGTCTACGAGGGAGTAAAGGAAATCTGAAATCAGTGAACCTAAAAGGCTCAAAAAGGAAACAAAACCGGTAACAAAAAGAACAACGTAAAAATCACCCATGTGACTCACAACATTTCTATATACAAGGGAACCCAGGCCAGGCCAGTTAAAAAGTCTTTCAACAATAACCATTCCTCCAAAAAAGAAGGGGAAGGAAGAGAAAATAGCTGCCAGGATTGGAATCATACTATTCCGGAGGGCGTGCTTGAAAATTACAACCCTTTCCTTTAAACCCTTGGAACGAGCCGTTCGAATATAGTCTTCTTGCATAACCAGGGAAACAGAGGTTTTAACATGTTCGGAAAAAGTAGCAATATATCCAAGGGAAATGGTAATTGTAGGCAGGATTAAATGTTTTAATCTTATTACAAGAACATCAAACCAGTTTAAATCCCGGCCGAAAGTATAATATCCTCCAACTGGGAGCCAGCGAAAATACACAACAAATAATAAAATCAAAAGCAAACCCACAGCAAAATCTGGTATTGAAATGCCCAACATGGAAAACCCATTAAAAAAACGGGTTAGAAGACTCCTTGGTTTTAAGGCACTGTAAACCCCAATCACAAGACCAACTATAACTGCAAATAATAGTCCAGGGATAATTAAATTCAGGCTCACCTTCAACCTTTCCCAGAGGACTTCGGCCATCGGAGCACCGGCACCTCTGGTGGCTCCTCCAACTCCACCCCAATTGCCCTGCAGGACTTCGGCCATCCAGGCAAAATAATGCCGGGCGGGAGAAACATCCAGTCCGGCTGAACTCCTTTCCCGGGCAATATCAAAAATTGAAGACGACCGGATTGGAAAAATCCGGGACATCCCCCCTGGAGTGATAGATACTAATGTAAAAACAATAGCCGTCATAAGAAACATTAAAAGCAGGACTGTTATAACTCTTCTTACAAAAAACCGGTTCAATTAAAACACCTCTGCTTTTTTTGCTNNTAGANTAATTTGTCATATTTTTTTCTAGGGGCTAAAGGTTCCCGGAGTTATAGCCAGGAGGAGAATAAAAGAATCCAGGAAAATCCATAATACAGTATAACCAAGGTAAACAAATTCTTCCCCACCTTTAAACCACTGCTTGCGGGCAACCATTATCACCAGCAGGGTAGAAATAAGAGCGGAAAAAAGCTGTAACCCAGCAGAGGAAGCGGGAGTAGAATAAAATAAAGGTAGGAATTCCCGGAGGGAAATAATTATCCCCAAAAGCAAACCGCAAAAAAGGAAAAAATTAATCCTTCCCAGTATCCGATGCGACTGGAGAATGTAGAGCAAAACCGCAATCAGGGCAATTGCCAGACCATTCCGAGCCAGTGTAGCTACCGCAGCTATTAAACTAAAAAGGGAGATCATGGCTGTTTCTAAAAAAATACTTCCCAGGCCATCCTGAACAAACCAAAGCTGTAACCTTTGACTCCAGCCGGGTGGGGCCATTTCCCTACTGGTTCGAGCCCAGATTTCGTCTTCCCTGCCATCCATTGTTTTCCAGAAAGTAACAAATTCCCCATCAGGGCCTTTTTCAACCGAAACCAGGCGGTGATTACCAAAAAATGGGGTGAACCGCTCCGGGGAGGAAAAATACTCCAGTTCTGGGCTATAAGAAGAAAGCAACAAATCAAAACGGCCTGCAGAATAGTCTTCCAGAAGAATATTTACATCTTCTTTTTGATCAAGAAATAACTCACCGAAAGCAGAAAAATTTGTCCTTCCGGAAAATGTCCACCGCTCCAGAATTTCCCCGCGGGAAGACATTTTCAAGAGTTTTACTTTTGATTCAAAAACCCCCAGAAGCGGCTCCCAAAATGCATCGGTCCAGGTAACAAAGAGGTCACCATCCCCGTCAAAAATTAAATTGCCCCCAGGATCTTCCTGAAATAGCTTTGGCTGACCACCAACTTCCCCGAAATATATGGAGACAGAACCCAATTCTTTGGGATAATCAAAAACAACCCTTTTATCCTCCAGGTCATAAATCTGGTGCTGGGCAACCCCAATAGCCCCCCTGGTCCCTTTCCAGAGAAGGTAAATTTCTTTATCCCCATCGAAGGTAAGCCTTGGTAATCCTAAGAAATTCTCGGAGGAAAAAATCAGGTTTTTTTCACCCCCATGATATGCCTTTAAATAATATTCCCCTTCTTCCCGGGTGACAAAAACCAAAATAGGCAATCCATCTACTAAAATTCCAGCAATATCCTTACTCTGCTGTATTGAAAAGGGAAGTTTTTTCATGGTTTTTTCTCCCTGGACATTCGCCAGAAGATACGGTTGATAGGCTCTTCCCTCCCGGCTAACAACTACGAAGTAAGTTTGGTTTCCTTGGAACCCGACAGAAAAAATATATTCTACCTCGGAAATCTCTTCAAGTTCAAATGAGACCTGAGAGGACAAATTAAATTTATGATCATAAATTAAATATTTTATCTCCTGGCTGTCTTTCCTGCCCAAGTAATGAATATTACCATCATTACAAAATGAAAAAGCAGGAGGATAATGGGCTGCTCTTTCCCGGCTAACAAAATGCCGGGGAGCATTTACAATTGTTTTTTCTTTTTCTCCAGAGGGCGGCATCAGGTAAAAGTGAGCAAGACCAGCAAGAATAATCATAACAAGAAGAAATATTTTCAGTGGCAGATTATCTTTTAAGAGGGTCAATGTTTCCAAACACTCCCTTCCCGATAACATTAACTGCATAAACAACAAGGATGATCATAATTATTGGTCCCAGGCTCATCCACCAGCTGTACATTGAAGTTCGAACTGCGCTACCGGCCATAGAGCCCCAGGTAGGAATGGGAATAATCCGCAGGTACCCCAGAGAAGAGAGCAGGACCATGTTTCGGCCAAAAAGAATTAAACCCTGTCCCCAGATCAAGGGAAAAACATTGCGGAGTAGATGTCTACCCAAAATTTGCAGTTCCGAGTTTCCAATAGCCCTGGCCGCTTCGACAAATTGGTACTCTTTTACCGAGAGCATTTGCGCTCGAACAACCCGCCCCAGTTCAATCAGCCCTACCACCGAAGCAGCCATTATTATCACATTTTCTCCCCGGCCTATCGCTCCCATAACCAGAAAAACCAAAAAGAAACTGGGAATTGAAGAAAGCAGATCAAAAGCTGACATTATTAGCCGGTCCATAACTCCCTGGATATAACCGGAAAGCAAACCGATAATAGCACCACCAAAAACGCCAATCAGGGTTACATAAAAAACAAGAGTTAGTGTATTTCCAGCATTAATTAAAACTTTTGATAAAACAGGTTTTCCCAGCTCATCTGTCCCTAAAATGTTATCCCAGGAAGGAGCAAGAAGGCGGTTGCCCAGATTTACTGGAATATCAGTAACCTCACTATAACCAATCCCCTGTAAGTAAAAGTGGCCCCCAATAATTCCCGCGAGAATTAATATGCCAATAATTACCTGGGGTTTACCAAATTTCCTGAGAAAACTGATTAACAAACGAAGGTTAACTTGAGGTATTTCCAGGGCAAATCCCTTTTTAGAAACTTCAGGGGTAGAAAGCTTTGTTTTTTTCGGATTCTCAGCAAAAATAAGCATTCCAATAATAATCAGAAGCAGGGAAAACGAACCCAAAACCAGTGTAGAACCATTAATATTCCGATAAATAGGTTCCAGGAAAGCGAAATAAATAAACACTGCTCCAAAGCAGGAAAAAAGTGCAATAAACAGGTCAACTACTCTCGTGCCCTTGCCCCCCTTTTCCACAGGGCTTCTAACTCTGGGATCAACAATGGCATAGAGAAAATCAGCAAATAAACTGCCCAGAAGCGTAATAAAAGAAGTCAATCCTGTAATAATTAAAACTACATAAAAATCCCCACCCCTGGCCACTACATTGCGGAAAATAAAGGAGCCCAGCCCTGGCCAGGAAAAAAGGTGTTCTACAACAACTATCCCACCCAGAAAAAATGGGAGGGATGAAAAAATTGAAGCTAAAATTGGGATTAAACTATTTCGCAAAGCATGCTTAATAACAACCAGTCTTTCGGATAAACCCTTGGACCGAGCTGTCCTGATATAATCTTCCTGCATAACAATCGAGAGAGATGTTTTTACATGTTCGCCAAAAATGGCAATATAACCAAAAGAAAGGGTTATTGCCGGAAGAATAAGGTGTTTTAATCGATCCAAAATTAACCCAAAACCCGTTTCATCATAGATTATCCCCTGATAACCACCGGAAGGAAGCCATCGTAACTGAACTGCAAAAACAATTAACAAAAGGATCCCCAGGGCAAAATCAGGAATTGAAACCCCAAGAATATTTATATAGCTAAATACTTTTGTCAAAAAATTTTTGGGGCGCAGAGCACTGAAAACCCCCATAACCAGGCCAAGGAAAATTGCCAGAATTAATGAGCTTGCAATTAAAGAAAAGCTCACCTTTAATCTCTGCCAGAGAATAGTACTAAGTGGAAAACCCGCTCCCTCAGTCCCTCCAACAGTTCCAAAATTTCCTTTAACAATTTCACCTAACCAGAAAAAGTACTCCCGGGCGGGAGAAGAATCGAGGTTTTGGATGGCCCTTTCTCTGGCTATATTAAAAGGCCCAGCACCACCAACGGAAAAAACCCTCTCCAAGCCCTGAGGAGATGAGGCAATTAAGGAAAAAATAATAGCGGTTAAAAGCCATACCAAAAATAAAACAGTCAATAACCTTCTCGTAAAAAAGCGTCCCATGGAAACAGCTCCTAATTCCCTTCTGTAAAGTTAACTTTAAGTTCTTCAATATGTCTCCGTTCCCACTCCGAAAGCTTTGCTCCAAGCTGATTTAAAGCCTGGGGGCTTCCAATAACCAGGTTGCTCGAAGCGCTTAAACCTGAAATCACTTCAACAAAATCTTCATTTACCTGGCCAATTCTTATCCGGTGGGGATAAACCTCCCGGGTATCTTTATCAACCAGGAAAACATAATGAGCAGTTTCTTCCCCTTCCCTGATTACCATCCTGGTTTCTGGTAATTTGCGCTCAAATACTGCATAAGGGGGAATAACCAAGAGCCTTCTCCCCTGGAGATTAATAGTCGCTTGGACCTGCATTCCGGGTTTAATCAAATCCCTCCGGTCTGTAATGAGAACCCCTACCTCTACCTGGTTCGGCTCAGCCCAGGATGAGATCCACTTAACCTCTCCGCTCAGGGGAGGATGGACGTCTTCTAGCTCTACTTCGACCTCCAGCCCTTCTTTAAGCCGATGGTAGTTCTTACTGTCTACCTTTAATACAATTTCCAGGAGTTCGGGGTCATTTATAGCCATTACTTTACTATCTACATTAATCTGTTGTCCCTTCTCAACTTTTAAACTGGTCAAACAACCACTCACAGGGGCCTCAATTTCCCGGCGAGAAATTTGTTCCTGCAAACGGTTTATTTCTTTTTCCAGAATTTTTATTTCTTCCTGGGCAATATTTAAAACATGGGGGTTATTGAATTTTTCAATTTTTCCCTTAACTCTTGCAATATTATTTTTTATCCGTTCTCCCTCTCGTTCCAGGTTTTCCTTTTTTAGCGGAGCCTCAACTCGGTTAAGCCTGTCCCAATCTTCCTTTGCTCTGGTCAGGTCCCTCTTTATGGTTTCAGCTCTTTCCTGGGCTTTTTCAACATCTCTGCGGGATATGTGTTGCCCTTCCAGAAGGTCTTCCAGGTATGCCAGTTCCTCTTTTTCTCTTTCCAGGTTTTTTTCTAAATCTTCAATCAGGCGTTCCAGGTCCTGTTTTTGTCTTTCAATAAAAAATTCAAGTTCTTCTTCTCTCAGGATCCAGTCCAGATGGTTTTCTTCCAGCTGAGCAAGTTCACGCTCCAGGCCAGTAATTTCCCCCTCTAGCTGATCTTTAAATCTCTTTATCTGAAGTTCTTTTTTAACAAGCGCCTCTTCCCATTCCGTCGAAGAATAAGAAAAAAGGAGATCTCCAGCTTCAACTCTATCTCCCTTCCTAACATAAACATCCGAAACCCTGCCGGTAAAAGGAGCGTAAATATCTTTATTCTCAACAAACCTAACCTCTCCCACAGCATCAATAGTTCTTACAACACTCCTATGCTGGGGATTATAAATTTGCACTTCTATTCCCTTTTGTAAAAAATATATCCCCGCCAGAGATGCTCCCAGAAGTCCCAGGATAACAACCAGGGCCAGGATATCACGAACCTTTTCCATTTTTTCACCTCAAATCTGAAAACATTATTATAAGAATTCGGCAAAAAATGGTTTTCACCTTCAAAAATCCCTATAAATCCTTTCCAAACCTATGGTTTTTCGTTTTTATGGTGCCATTTATTCCCATGCCTCCTCTTAACTATTTTCCTAAACTCTTTAAAGCTCAGGAAAGAAATTGCAGAACAAAAAGCTATCGGCGGAAAATACCATTAGCAATTTATCCAGTTTTTGCAACTTGAATTTTTAAGGGTTTTTTGTCCCTTCTTCTTATTGACAGTAATTTTTGATGTGTTATAATATTGAAAGAGCCGAGATGGTGGAACTGGCAGACACGCAGCGTTGAGGGCGCTGTGGGCAATTGCCTGTGCGGGTTCGAATCCCGCTCTCGGCACCAAATGCAAAAACCCCCGGAAACCCGGGGGTTTTTGCTTTTAAAAAAGAAGGTAAAAGAGAAGGATTACCCCTCCCAAAACACCAAAAATTATCAGCATGGGAACCAGAATTATCTCATAGGCCGCAATGGTCATGGCCACAAAATCCTTCCAGCCCGGCTTAACTTCTTCCTCGCGTTCCCAGTCTCTATTCGGTTCATAATGCATGTTCCGCCCCCCCTCTCCAGAAATTCTTCTTCAGTCCATATAATCCGAGCGGGATTCTTTTATTTTATCCTGTTCCCGGTAAGGTTTCGGTTCAAGCTTTCCTTTATCGTTATCTTAATAATAACAGCAGGTTGAATTCTGGTCAACCAATTTAGGAAATGTTTCCTGGAGAGGTTTAAAAAAGAAAAAGGAGAGGCAAAGCCTCTCCTTTCGTCTTTTTAAAGAACATCCCTTTCCGGAGCTCCTTCTTCCAGGTGACAGGCGGCGAAGTGCTTATCGCCCCAGTCGACGAACTCAGGTTCTTCGGTTTTACAGATGTCCATAACGTATGGGCAGCGAGTGTGGAAACGACAACCAGAAGGAGGATTAATCGGACTGGGAACATCACCCTTGAGGATGATTTTTTCCCTCTGGATTGCTGGATCCGGAATGGGTATAGCAGATAAAAGAGCCTGAGTATAGGGATGAATTGGTCTCTTAAACAGGGCTTTTTTATCAGCCAGTTCCACAATTTTGCCAAGGTACATAACTGCAATCCGGTCACTGATGTGCTTAACAACGCCCAGGTCGTGAGCGATGAAAAGGTAGGTAAGGTTAAATTCTTTCTGCAAATCTTCCATCAGGTTGATAACCTGGGCCTGAATAGAAACGTCCAGGGCTGATACCGGTTCATCACAAACAATCAGTTTGGGGTCAACAGCCAGAGCCCGAGCAACACCAATCCGCTGACGCTGGCCACCACTGAACTCGTGGGGATAGCGGCGCATGTGGTGAGCTGTAAGACCTACGGTTTCCAGGAGTTCCTTTACCTTTTTCTCCTTGGCTTTGCCTTTGGCCAAACCGTGAATTTCCAGGGCTTCTCCGATAATGTTTCCGACGGTCATCCGGGGATTAAGTGAACTATAGGGATCCTGGAAAATAATTTGCATTTCCCGGCGCAGACTCCTCATTTCTTCCCGACCGAGCTCCAGGATATTTCTCCCCTCAAATAAAATCTCGCCTTCTGTGGCTTCTTCCAGGCGGAGGACAACTTTTCCGGTAGTGGTTTTCCCACAACCTGACTCCCCGACCAAACCAAGCGTTTCTGCTTTATTTACATAAAAAGAAACACCGTCAACGGCTTTTACATTGCCGACAACCCGGCCGAAAACTCCACCCTTAATGGGAAAGTACTTTTTCAGATTATTGACTTCTAACAGGACTTCTTCAGTAGCCACCAGAATTCACCTCCAATTAAACCTTTTTTTCCGCTTCGGCAACTTTATCATAGTGCCAGCAGCGAACTTGATGTCCTGAATCGATATCTTCCAGTTCTGGTTCTTCTTCAACGCATTTCTCCGAAGCGAAACGGCAACGCGGGTGGAATTTGCATCCATCCGGTAAGAAAAGCGGGTTGGGCACAACACCTTCAATAACCAAAAGCCGTTCCCGTTCTGCATCAAGACGCGGAATCGACTGGAGCAGCCCCCATGTATAGGGGTGGCGGGGCTCATGGAATATAGTATTTACATCGCTGTATTCCACTACTTTACCCGCATACATAACAACAACTCGGTCTGCCGTCTCGGCAATTACTCCCAGGTCGTGGGTGATGAGCATTATTGCCGCATCAAAATCTCGCTGCAAAGTAGCCATCAATTCCAGGATCTGGGCCTGAATTGTAACGTCCAGTGCTGTAGTAGGTTCATCAGCTATCAAGAGTTTGGGGTTACAGGATAGGGCCATGGCGATCATTACTCGCTGGCGCATACCTCCAGAAAGCTGGTGGGGATACTCGTGGACCCGCTTCTCGGGGAGAGGGATCCCAACCTTGCGGAGCATTTCTACCGACTTTTCCATTGCCTTATCCTTGGACAGTTTCTGGTGGAGAATAATTGCCTCCGAAATCTGGTTACCCACAGTATAAACCGGGTTGAGTGAAGTCATCGGCTCCTGGAAGATCATGGAGATATCATTCCCCCTGATCTTACGCATTGCCGATTCGCTCTTTTTCAGGATTTCATCTCCCTCGAAGGAAAGTGTGTCCGCGGTAATTTTTCCCGGGGGTTCCTGAACCAGGCGCATAATAGATAGCGAGGTAACACTTTTTCCGCAGCCGGATTCTCCAACCACACCTAATACCTCTCCTTTGTAAATTTCAAAGGATACACCGTCAACAGCTTTAACTACGCCGTCCTCAGTGTGAAAGTAGGTCTTTAGGTTTTTGACCTCTAAGAGTAGTTCTTTGGTTTTCTTCTCGTTCTGCACATCTTTTGCCACTACTATTTAGGCCTCCTTTCTTTTATACATCAGTCTTGGGATCAAATGCATCTCTGATGCCATCACCCAAGAAACTGAAAGCCAGAACAGCGACAAAGATAAAAAATCCGGGAACAAGTAGCCAGGCATTTTCTGTAAGGACTCTAACACTTTGCGCTGCAGACAACATATTTCCCCAGCTGGCCTGGGGTTGCTGGATACCCAACCCTATGAAGCTCAAAGCTGCTTCCATCAGGATATAGCCTGGTAGGGCCAGGGTCGCCGCCACAATAACGTAGGTATAGGTGTTGGGAAGAATATGACGGACAATTATTCTCAAGTCACTTGCCCCGAGAGCACGGGCCGCTTCAACAAAATCCTGTGCTCTAATGGAAAGGACCATACCTCGAATAACACGGGCCATTCCCGCCCAGCCAACAAAGGCGAGAATTACAACAATTAAAAAGAACCGGGTTGCCGAAGTCATATCAAGGGGTAACACAGCAGCAAGGGCCATCAATAAATAGAGCTGCGGAAAGCTCATTACAATCTCGGCTAAACGCATCATCAGGTTGTCAATCCAGCCTCCATAAAAACCGGATATACCCCCAAATATCATACCAATAAAAGTACTGATCATCAAGGCCACAATTCCAATGAATAGAGAAACGCGGCCCCCATGCAGGACCCGGGAAAAATTATCCCGGCCAAACTGGTCGGTCCCGTACAAGAAAAGGCGTGCCGTATCCCGGTCTGAGTAGGGATCCTCAAAACTTGGTTCTCCCAATCCCAGTATTTTGGTTTTAGCTGTAAGACCCAGGATAGAAAATTCTCTGTCGGCTTCCACAAATAACTTCAACGGATAACGCGGCGATTCCTGCTTATCTTCCATCCAAATCCTCATTACCGGGAAATAGGTGAAATCGTCTACACCTTCTTCATCAGCGATAGCTTCAGCAAAACCATGGGCTTCTGCCCTTTCTAATACATCAAAAGTTCCCAGGTCAAGTTCGACTTCGGTAACTTCCCCAGTTTCAGGATCTTCCTGTTCAATATAGCCATAAATCATATAGCGGTGTCCCCGGAGAGAATTATAAATAAATGGCCAGCGCCAGTTTCCTTCTTCATCCCTGATGTTGATTGAAACAGGCGGGTGGTAGGACTTACCCCGGTACTGGTTATAGGGGTCATGAGGAGCATATAACGGGGCTAAAATAACGGAAAAATATAAAATTGTAAGAACAATTCCCCCAAACAAAGCCAGGCGGTGCCTTTTCAAGCGGATCCAGGCAACTCGAAATGGTGACCTTATAAAATCTTCTTCACTTTCCAATTTCTTTCTTTCTTTTTCCATATTACTGGCTGGAGGTTGCTGCACATTTATACCTCCTTTCCTCTAATTGTACCTTATCCGGGGATCAGTTATCGCCAGCAGAATATCAGCCAGCAGATTTCCCAGGATAAGAAGGGCGCTTCCCATTAAAAGTCCAGCCATGGCAACATAAAGATCTTTTTGCCTAACTGCAGTCAAGAGCATATTGCCCAGACCCGGATAGCTAAAAACAATCTCGGTAATTGCCGCCCCACTGAGCAGGGCACTTATGCTGAATCCAAAAATGGTAATAAGCGGGTTTATTGCGTTACGCAGGGCATGTTTGTAAATAACCACTCGATCGCTCAAACCCTTGGACCGAGCTGTCCGAACATAGTCCTGGCCCATGGCATCCATCATCTGGCCCCGCATCTGCCTCATTAAACCGGCCATCCCGGAAGTAGCCAGAACTATTGTCGGGGGAATCAGGTGCCGAATATAATCCCACATTCTTCCCATAAAACTCAATTCCTCGTGGTACCAGGAAGTCATACCCCCCACAGGTAGATTGAACAGACCATATCTTGCAAGAAAATAAAGTATTATCAGGCCGAAGAAAAAGTTGGGAATAGATATTCCAAAAAAGGTAAAAAAAGTTAAAATGTTATCTCTTACAGTATAACGGTTGATTGCAGCGTGAACACCAATTGGGATTGCCACAACCCAGGTTAAAATCGTAGCAGCAAGAGATAAGCGAAAAGTATTCAATATCCGGCCGCCGATCAGATCTGTAACCGGTATGCGATAGGCAAAAGAGTAACCAAAGTTCAGCTGCATAACTTCTTTTAGCCAGTTGAAATACTGGACCCAAACTGGCTGGTCCAAACCAAATTCCGCCCGCATTTGGGCGATTACAGCTGAAGAAATATCAGGGTTCATTTCAATCTGGGCCAGGAAATCTCCTGGAGAAAGGTTAAGCACAAAAAAGCTGATCATACTTATCCCAATCAGCAGGGGAATCATCTGCAATATTCGCCGAATTACATAAGTCCGCATACTCGTCCTCCTTTCCCCACCAAATCAATTAAAATCAAAAAATAAAGGGGGGAGAGGAAGCTCTCCCCCCTTTGTTCCTCTCTCTTACCTGGAAATAAAGAGACTTTCTATATTGTGATACCAACCACCTACAATAGTCGGGTCAGCATTTTTTACAGTATTGCGCATTGCAATAATGCTGTCCTGAACTACAGTGTAGATAAGAGGTACCTGTTCTGCGATAATTTCCTGCCATTCATAGTACAGGGCTTGCCTTTCCTGGGGATCGAGAACGGTTGCTGCTTCATCAAAGATCTCGTCTACGCGGGCTTCCCAATCGGTAGCGGGTTCAGATTGAACGGGGTTCCACATGTGCAGGTTACCCGAAGAATGCCATACGTTCCGGCCGCTGTGGGGTTCGAGGCCACCGGTAAGTCCGATGATAATGACATCCCATTCAAATTCACTAACCAGCTGATTAACGAGTAGGTTAAAATCAACTGGAGTAAAGGTTACATCCATTCCCAATTCCTGCAGGTCGGCCTGAATAATATTACCAGCACCTTCACGAACAACATTACCGGCGTTGGTAGTCATAATGAAGCTAACCCTGTTGCCGTCTGCATCAAACAGGCGTCCCTGGGCATCCCAGGTAAAACCGCTAGCTTCCAGATATTCTCTTGACTTATCCAGGTCGTACTCATACCTGGGCACATCCGGATTGAGGAAGAAATCGTTGGGCGCACTGACCGGTGTCCACTGGGGTGAAGCAAGACCGTCGTAAAGCTGGTCAATCATTGTATCCTTGTCCATGGCATGGGCCATAGCCCGGCGGAAGTTCAGGTCGGTGAACCATTCATATTTATAGGGCTCTTCCTCGAAGTGAGGACCTCTCGGGTTCTGGTTCATAACCACAAACAGGGTGCTGAAGGTAGGACCGAGATTGTAAACGGTCATATCCCAGTTACGCTCGTTCATGCGGTAGCGAGCATAGTCAGCAGGCATAACCGGAGAAACGTGGGTCTGGCCTGCTTCAAAGGCAAGACTCTGGGCTTCCTGGGATTCAACTATCTGCATAATCCAGCGGTTAATATAGGGAAGAGTTTCTCCCTCTTCATTAACATGCCAGTAGTTGGGGTTCCGGAGCAGGACAACCCGTTCGCCCGGACGATAGCCACCAAGCATGAAAGCATCCGAGCCGATAATTTGAGAAGGTGGTGTGTTTACACCCCAGGTTTCATTATACATTCCAGCTTCCCAGGCATCATAGAGAGCATGCTTGGGAACAATCATGGGCATTGAGTTAAGAAGCGGTGCGAAAGGTTCGGGCAGGTAAAGGCGGAAAGTATACTCATCAATTACCTCATAATCAAGGTATTGACCTGCCACCTGGAGAATATCTCTGGAGCTGGTGGGAACTGACTCATCGTAGATAACGTCGAAGGTAAACTCCGCGTCATATGCAGTCAGAGGAGTCCCATCACTCCACTTTACACCTTCTCGGAGGTAGAAAGTCCATTCCAGACCATCATCACTGAAATCCCACCCCTTGGCAAGGCTCGGAACCAATTCCGCGGTGTGAGGATCATATTGGGTAAAAGAGGTCAGGAAACGATAGATGATATCCGTAGATGAAGTTTCTTTGGCAATATGAGTGTTAAAAGTCCTTGGATCGGATATCTGTGCACTTAAAAGAGTTTCACCAATGGTCCCTACAGGATAGGGGGAGACGACGTAATCGCTGGGAATTGAAGCGATTACAGAAAAGGACATTGCCAGAACCAATGCCCCGACAAAAAAGACAATCAGACTCTTTTTCACTAAGCATTCCTCCTTAAGAATTATGACACCCCAAAAAGATCAAACTAAACTAACCAAAATATTTTGGTATCACCCCCATAAAAAATAGAAGAAATATTTAACTTGTTTAAACTCTTATTCGCTTTCATAACCATTTTTTCCTGCAAAAAAAAGTATAAATTTTGCTATTTAATTGTCAATAAAGGGCTTTGTACCTTTCCAGTGTTTTTTCTACCTTGGTTACATATAATCTTGTCTCTAAAAAGGGGATATCTTCAAGGTTCTCCCGAGTCCCATCCCATATACCCTCCTCGATCCAACGGCGGACATTTCCCCGCCCGGCATTATAAGCAGCCAGGGCTCGGGTTATATTGGAAAATTCTTCCCGCAAACCCGCAAGGTACCAGCAGCCAATTTCCAGATTCAACTGGGGATCAAATAAATCTTCGCTGGTGAAGTTTTGCCAGCCTAATGCCTCGGCCACCCACCCTCCTGTTGCGGGCATAATCTGCATCAAGCCCCTTGCTCCCCGCCTGGATTCCGCCGCCGGGTTAAATTTACTTTCAACATGGATTAAGGCAGCTATTAGTTCGGGTTCCAGGCCATATTGAGTCCCGAGCCTTTCTATTTCTTCTCTGTACAGAAAAGGATAATAAATTCTCCCGAGCTGAGGGTAGAGTAAAACCAGAATTACAAATCCCAGAACGATATAAAGAACCCAGCCAGAAGAAAAAAATCGCTTCATTTCCCCGTCCACCTTCCACTTATTTCCGCCGGAAAAGCACTATTTTTCTTCAAGAATTGCGTCTAAGATCAGCCTTGCTGAGGTTAGATTGGTTGCCAGGGGGACAGCATGAACGTCACAAACTCTCATCAGAGCCGTAATATCAGGCTCATGAGGTTGAGCTGTAAGAGGATCACGCAGGAATATTACTGTATCAACCTCCCCGGTTGTAACCATACTACCAATCTGTTGATCTCCTCCCAGGGGACCTGAAGCCATTATCTTTACATTTAATCCATGCTCTTTAACGATTAATTTCCCCGTATTACCGGTTCCTACCAGAAATTCACCCTTCAGCCGATCTTTAAATTCCCCGACCAGAACAACCATATCCTTTTTCTTTTTATCGTGAGCGATTAGAGCTATTTTCCGCATTTAATTTCTTCCACCTTTCCCGAACCTTCCTTTCCAGTTCCCTAACAGTCCCTCTATTCTCTATTACCTGATCTGCTTTTTTGATTTTTTCTCCCAGGGGCATTTGGGCTTTTAAACGGGCTTTTATATCCTCCGGGGAAAAACGCCCTCCCTGCAACAAACGATTATAAACAACATCCTGCGGGGCCCAGACTACCCAAACCTGATCAAACAAATCTTCCCAGCCGACTTCAAAAAGGAGAGGAACTTCGGCAAAAACTGCCGAAGGAGGCTTTTTAAGTTTGGCCTGAGCTGAAAAAAAATCAATAATAACCTGTTTAACCCGGGGATGGATTAACCCTTCCAGCTTTTCCTTTTCCTCTTTATTATTAAAAACAATATTAGCGAGCCTGGAGCGGTCAATTTCTCCACTTTCAGCAAGAATTTTTTCTCCAAAATTTTCAACCACTAAATTATAAAGGTTTTGCCCTTTTTTCATTTCAGAGTGGACTATCTGGTCCGAACTAATTACCGGACTACCAAGTTTCTGAATAATTTCCAGGACCCTGGTTTTCCCTGTCCCCAGGCCTCCAGTAATTCCAATTTTTTTCATTGCAAATCCTCACCTGCCTTCGGAACCGGTAAAACCAACTCAATTTTTCTAAAAAACAGTACAACCTCATTCTTCAAGTGTTTTCTCCCATCTGGAAATCAATAATTCCAGTTCTTGCTTTTTCTTATTATATTCTTCCATAATTTCCGATGAATCTTCTCGTTTGAAAAATTCAGGATCGGAAAAGTGTTGATTGTGTTTTTCGATTTCTTCCTCAAGAGCAGTTATCTTTTCTTCCAGTTCTTTTCTGACAATTTCCTTTTCCTTTTTTTTTGAGACAGTTACTCTTTTGGGCTTGCGATTAATCCGGGTTCGCCGTTTCTGATTTTTCCTTGCTTCCTGTTCCCGTTCCCAGTCCAAAAATTCCTGATAAGAACCCCGAAAAACCTTAAACATCCCGTCTTTTAAATACCAGATTTTTGTAGCAACTCGTTCAATAAAGTAACGGTCATGGGAGGTAAAAACCAGAGTCCCAGAAAAAGAAAGCATGGCTTTTTCCAGCCATTCCTGCAGATCCAGATCCAGGTGATTGGTGGGCTCATCCAGCAGCAAAACATTTGCTCCGTGTAGAACTAAAAGGGCAAGGTTAAAGCGAGAAAGTTCCCCACCACTTAACACTCCTATCTTTTTCTCCGCTTCTTCTCCTCCAAACCGAAAAGCTCCTAAATGGTCCATTATTTCCTGTTTGCGGGTTAAGCCGAAATCCGCTACTACCTCGAATAAAGTCTTTTCCTTGGGAAAAAAACCGCCTTCCTGGTCAAAATAGCCCAGTTCAACTCCGTGGCCCCAGGAAACTTTTCCATCGTAGTTATCCTTACCTAGGAGACATTTGAGTAAGGTGGTTTTTCCTGCACCGTTTGGACCCAAAAAAGCTACCCGCTCTCCTCTCTTCAACTCAACTTCCACTCCGTCAAATAATCTCCGGTTATCCTTTGTGCAGCCAAAATCCTGGGTTTTCAGGACTTCCTGTCCACTCATCCTGTTCAGAGGAAAACGAAGGTTGATTTTTTTCCGAGGTGGAGGTGGAGGAGGGATTTTTTCCATTCTTTCCAGTCTTTTTTCCCTGGAACGGGCTTCTTTGGATCTCTGGCCGGCTTTGTACCTGCGGACAAAATCCTCTAGTGCAGCTATTTCCTCCTGTTGTTTCTCGTATTCCCGGGCCCAGGTTTTAACCTTTAATTCCCTTTGCCCGGTATAATCTGAATAATTTCCAGGATAAGAATATAAACGGCGGTCATCTATTTCCAGAATTCCGTTAGCCACCTGGTCCAGGAAGTAACGGTCGTGAGAAACCAAAATTAAAGCTCCAGGATATTCCTTGAGAAAAGAAGCCAGCCACTCCCGGTTATTGCGGTCCAGGTGGTTGGTTGGTTCATCTAACAGTAACAAATCGGGTTTTTCTAAAAGTAATCTGGCCAGAGCCAGACGGGTCTTTTCCCCACCACTAAAGCTATTTAAATCTCTCTCTAAAGCTTCCTCTGAAAAACCCAGTCCGTTGATAATACCTCGAATCCTGCTTTCACACTCGTAACCTCCGCCTTCTTCAAATTCAGATTGCAGACGAGCATATTTTTCCAGGATTTCCTCATCAGATCTCCTGCTTATCTCTTCTGTTATCTGTTCCAACTTCTCCCTTAACTGGACTTTTTCTGCGAAAGCCTGCCAGAGATAACCGGAAACCCTTCCTTCCTGGGCCCAATCTAGGGTTTGCGGCAAAAAACCCAGGGAAATGTTGCGGTTTTTCTCAACAAAACCTCTATCGGCTTCTTTATCTCCCTTGATTATTTCCAGGAGAGTGGTTTTTCCAGTCCCATTCCGTCCAATTAAACCAAGGCGTGAACCGATTTGAACCTGGAGATTAACCTCTTCAATTAATAATTCTCCAGAATAATATTTAGTTACGTTTTCTAATCGAACCAGGGTCATTTTTATCATCCTTCTGACAGCAGGGACAAAAAAAGGAACTGCGCCCTGCAACTTTTTTCCGCTCAATTTTTTCCACACAATAGGGACATTCTTTCCCTTCCCGCCCGTACACCTTTAGCAAATCCTGAAAATCCCCTGCCCGGCCCTCTCCATCCCGATAATCCCGGAAGGTTGTTCCTCTACCCGCTATTGCTTCATTTAAGATTTCCTTCATGTTGGAATAGATCTTGGAAATAGCCCTGTCATCAAGATGCTGAGCAGTAGTTTCAGGGTGAATTTGGCTCCTGAATAAGATTTCATCAACGTAAATGTTCCCCAGGCCAGCAATAAAAGATTGATTAAGCAGAAGCCCTTTAATTCTGCCTTTTCTTTGTTTTAAAGACCCGGAAAAGGTTTCAAGGTCAAACTCTGGATCCAAGGGTTCTGGCCCAAGTTTTTCCAGGTTCCCGGCATATTTTTCCTCGCCGGTTTTGATCAGATAAACTCTTCCAAATCTGCGTGTATCTTCAAATATCAGGGCTCCACCACCTGAAAAATCCAGAACCAAATGGGCGTGTTTTCTTGGTTGATAACATTTTTCCATGTAAAAAAGGCGCCCCGTCATTCGCAGGTGGATAATTAACTTTTCCTCTTCATTCAGGGTAAAAAGGAGCAATTTGCCCCGGCGAAAACCCCCGGAAATTTTTTTTCCGCAAAGTCCCTGAGAAAACTTAATAACTGTTTTGGGCCAACCCACAACGTCTTTATGCCTTACCCTGACTGTATTTATTTTTTTCCCCTTTATTTTGGGAAGTAGGGATCTGAGTACAGTTTCAACTTCGGGCAATTCAGGCAAAATACTAACCCCTCTCTTTTTTGTTCTCCTATTTTTTTATTTTAAAACGAATTATCAGGGTGATTAAGAGCAGCAGGAAAATTATCAATTTGGGGAGCCACAAACTTCCCCTTTGAGCAGGTTCTGCAAAACCCACAAAATAAAGATAGGTAAAAACTGCAGCAGAACCCAAAAGAGTTAAAACAATAAAAAGGATGCTTTTTTTCTGAATTAACATTTGCAGAAAACCCATTAAATTACCTCCCTTAAGGGATTATATCCTGAATATAATGGGGAATAAAAGAAAAAAAAGTGTGCCAGTAAATAAAAAGCCAGAAAACAATAAACTGCCCTACCGTATCTTTAATCCCCACCCAATCTTTAAAAGTTTTAAGAAAAATAATAACCAAAAGGCCGGCGACTCCTGCGTTCATAAGCTCCATTCCCCTGTCAACAAACTGTGGCCTGTAATACCACCCGGTCTCCTGCAGAAGAATAATAAAGGCAAAACCGGTAAGCACAACCAGCCAGGTATGATCCCGCAGGTTAAAAAACCTTCCTGCATAACCCAATAGAACAAGCAGTATGAACAGAAAGTGAAGCTGGGTCAAACTATTGAGCAGTGCCAGGAAAAAGTTTAAACCCAGGATATACCCCAATCTCTGGAAAGGATTTTCAGTTCCCAGGCCAACCCTGTACCAAAAGGAAGGCCCTTCGGGGTACCGGTTATTTATCGTTTTTACCTCGATCATTCTCTGGTCCTGAAAGAAGTTGTACCAGAAAACATGGGCTTTGCCCTCTCCATCCAAAAAAACTCGCGGGGAAAAAGCTGAATTTGTACCAATATTCAGGTTAACGGTGTCAGTTGGCACCCTGCCAACCTCACCCGAGGAGAAATATGAAATTCTGACCGGTGAACGGAGATGGTCTTCCCATGAAATATGCAGTTGACCATCCCGGGCGGCAATTGTAGGATTGTGAGCATCAGCCCAGTAAGCGATTAGATTTCGGGGGTTTATTTTCATTTCTCCATCTTTAAACCGGGCGTAAAATATATCTGAACCGGAACGGAAAAGCGCCGCACCATCTCCCTGGGCATTCCAAACAAGGTGAATATTGTCTTCATTGTCTTTTGCTGCATCCAGGTTGATGTCCAGAACCGGAAGGCCAGCCCGGTCCATCATGGAAACTTGAGCTACAGTAATAATCGGACCTTCAGGTTCACCAGCATGATTATACCGCCTGTACTGCAGGTCAGCAGAAAACTGTTGTAACTCTATCCAGAAAAGGTTCAGGTAATTATCATCTCCGATAATTATACCCTTATAAGAAAACTTTTCCGAAGAAGTGATCTGAATGGGCCCCAGCTCTAGTTCTCCCAGCTGGGAAATTCGGGCATAATGAATTTCCAGCCCGGTATCCCCCAAACCAGTCCAGGCAAGATGAACCCTTTTCTGATCATCAACCTTACCCGATAAATTGGTAATTCTGCGGGGGCTTTGCAGGATTTCGCCTTCCCGGATAAAATTTCCTTCTCCATCTAAAACCCTAAAGTTGAGATGACGATTCCGGTCAATTTCCTCCAGCCAGGTAACAATTATTTTCCCTGATTCTACTACGAAAACCTTGGGAAAATCGGCGAAATAAATGTCTTCACGAACAAAAAACCTTCCAATATGGGCAATATCCCGGCCTGGCTTCAGGAAATCCAGAACAACTTTCATATCACCTCTTGAGCCAGTCAGACCAGCAATATAGAAAATTTCTGAATCCTCATCAAAAGCAGCTCCAAATCTCTGGGAAAAAATACTGTACTGGCCAACAAGTTTTTCTTCAGACCAACCCTCAGGCCATTCCAGCTGGCGGGCCTGAACCGTTCCCACTCCTAAAAGGGTAAAAATTACCACCAGCCCAATTAACCTTTTCATGGGCAATCTCCCTTCATCTTTTAGAACCCTTCCATATCCATCCAGTTTGGCCCCTGTTTTAGTTCAACTTCCAGTGGGACATCCAGGGGATAGGCTTCTTCCATGGCCCCGGCTATTTTTTTACCAACTTTCTCTATATCTGCCCCGGGGACCTCCAGGACCAGTTCATCATGAACCTGAAGAAGCATCCTTACTTCAGGCCATTTTTCCAGTTCCTGATCCACCTTTAACATGGCCAGTTTCATTATATCCGCTGCAGTACCCTGAATGGGAGTATTGATGGCCATTCTCTCGGCAAAATTTCGCCGGTGGGGGACCCGATGGTTAATATCGGGGAGATACCTTTTTCTTTTCAGGAGAGTTTCTACATAACCCTTTTCCTTCGCCTGGGCAATACATTTATTGATATATTCTTTCATGCCCGGGAAACGTTCAAAATACCTTTCCATGTATTCCTTGGCCTCTTCCTGGGAGACGTTTAAATCCTGAGAAAGACCATAGGCAGACATTCCGTATGCCAGTCCAAAATTAATTGCCTTGGCCCTTCTGCGGAGTTCAGCATCAACTTCCTCGGGGTCAACTCTGAAAACCTCACTTGCAGTTTGAGTATGGATATCAAGACCTTCGGAAAAAGCCCTGCGGAGGCCTCCTTCCCCTACCATGTGGGCCAGAACACGCAATTCAATCTGGGAATAATCGGCAGCCAAGAGCAAATAGCCCTCTTCAGCTATAAAAGCCCGGCGAATTTTTTGTCCTTCCAGGGTTCGGATAGGGATGTTCTGCAGGTTGGGTTCGGAACTGCTCAATCTACCAGTTGCCGTTACATTCTGGTGGAAGGAAGTATGCAGCCGTCCCGTCTTTTTATTTACAAGTCCGGGCAAAGAATCAACATAAGTTGACTTGAGTTTTGCCAGCTGTCGGTGTTCAAGAATATATTCAATAATGGGGTGTTGCTCCCTCAATTTTTCCAAAATGTCTGCTCCAGTTCCGTACCCGGTTTTGGTTCTCTTAATAACCGGAAGTTTTAATTCCTCGAAAAGGACCTCGCCCAGTTGTTTGGGAGAATTTAGATTGAATTCTCGGCTGGCCAGCTGAAAGGCTTTTTCTTTAATTTCCTGCAAACGGAATTCAAGCTCGCCAGATAGTTTTTCCAGGAAAGCAAGGTCAAGTTTAATACCGATCGCTTCCATTTTAGCAAGGATTGGAACCAGAGGGATTTCAACTTCTCTGAGCACTTCTAATACATCATTTTCTTCCAGGTCTTCTTGGAGATTTTTCTGAATTTGCGGCAGGTAATAAACCATCCGGGCTAAATCCTCAGCAGAATCCTCATCTTCAATGGTCTCCCCGCAGATCCGCTCAACCAGCTGGCTTAAAGCCGGGGGAGCACTTCCAGGTTCCTGCAGGTACACAGCCAGAGCTGTATCGAAAAGATCCCCTTTTAAATCCAGCAACCTGTAAACAGTTTTAAAATTATGGCCAAGTTTGCTTTTTTGGGAGTTGGAAAGAAGCTGCTTAATTTCACCGGGCAGCCAGCCCCCTGAAAAAACAAAAATACCTTCCTCTCCTCCCAGGGCCAGAATCTCCATTCGAAATTCCAGCGGCCGGGGGCCCTTTAATTTCCAGGCAAGGGGCAGGGGTGAGAGCGGTTTGAAATTCTTTTTATTCTTGTTCCAGTCTTCTTGATTTTTAATCTCCTGGTATTCAACCTCTTTTTTTTCGGGTTGATCCTCTTCCCCCAGGGGCAGGGAGTTTAAAAGGCTCGAAAATTGCCATTCCCGGAAAAGATCGGCCAGTTCAGGCCAGGAAGGTGAGGAGTAATCTTGCAGGTCGGAAGTTATCTCCAGGCCCATTTCTGTATCTATTGTTACCAGCTTTTTGTTCGTTAAAATCAGATCTTTGTTTTCCTCGATGGCCTGGCCCCTTTTACCTTTTATTTCTTTTCGATTTTCCAGTAATTTTTCCACACTTCCGTATTTTTTTATCAGCTGAATTGCAGTTTTTTCTCCAATACCCGGGACACCGGGAATATTATCAGAGGCATCACCCATGAGGGCTTTTACATCGATCAATTGATCGGGTTTTAAACCGTATCTTTTATCTATCTGTTCGGGGGTGTAATCAACGGTTTCTGTAATTCCTCTTTGGGTATAACGAACTTTTACCTTTTCATCAACCAGCTGGAAACTATCCTTATCTCCCGTGATTATATAGGTATCGTAATCCTTTTTCTTGAGATCCTGAGCCAGGCTTCCCAGCACATCATCTGCTTCAAAACCTTCCTGCTCGTAAATAGGGATCCCCATAACCTCAAGCAACCTCTTAATATCATCAAACTGGGGCCTTAGATCATCGGGAGTTTTTTCTCTTTGAGCCTTGTATTCGGGAAATTCCCGGTGGCGGAAGGTTGGACTGGGGTGGTCAAATGCAACTCCCAGAAAATCTGGATTATCCTCGGTCAAAATTTTCATTAGGATTTTGGCCATACCAAAAACAGCACCCATAGGCTTACCCTTTGTCGCCAGAGGGGGCATGGCGTAAAAACAGCGGTGAGCAAGACTGTGTCCGTCAATTATAAAAGATTTTTTTGACAAAAAAATCAACTCCCAATCTCCCTTTATGAGGTCATTATTAAATGGGGTATTAAGGTGAAGAATGTATACCAGTAAACCCAGAGAACCATAAAGAAAATCCAGCCCATGACATTATCCAGGCGAAGCCAGCGTTTTTCCCCTATTTTCATCAACAATGCAAAAACGGAAGCCAATCCTGCGGCAAAAAAAGGAAAATACCGGCCCGGCCATTGCAAACTAACAAAATCCAAAAGGGTATCCTGGAATAGGAATAAACCGGCTATTAAAACAAGTGCCCCGTGAATCGGGAATTTTTCCAGATTGCCAATCAGTTTTAACCGGGTGCTTAAGGCAAGAATTAGATACGTGGCAACTGGAGCAAGAAATTTTGTAACCAGGGTTAAAAGTGCTGCATAAACCAAACCCACTCCCAGCACGTACATAAAACCCAGGTGAGGATTGCGAAGCCCCAAGCCAAGTTGATATCCCAGGGGTGCGCTCTGAGGGTGAATATTGTTGCGGCTTAAAACCTTTAGCTGACCGATATCATTCTCACTTCTTTGCCAGAAATAGTAGATGGCATCTCCTTCTTTTAAAAATGCAGGGTTAAACCCTCCGGAGGTTGTTATATCCATTGGTTGTGGCCCGTACAGGACTTCTCCTTCTGGAGAAACCTCTAAATAAAAGGGCCGATACCTGCCCCCCTGCAAATGAACCCAGGCTAAATGAAAACCAGCAGGGTTCACAATTACATCAATCGTTCGAAAACGGGGAAAACTTGGTGAAATCCGGACCGGTCCCATCGTAATTTCTCCCTCTTCCAGGACCATAAGGGAAAAATGACCGATCCCCATTCCTCTTTCCAGGTCCTGCCCCGAAAAAACAAGCTTGATTTCTCCATCTAAACCCAGGAAAGGTTCCAGTTCCCCATCAACAAAAGGGCTTCGGTCCCCATCCAGAGCAGAAATTTTCGCAAGCATTTTTTCCTGTTCCAACGGCTCCCCTTCAGAAGTAAACCTCTGATAATAGCAATTCATATCCCAGCCATCAACTTTTCGCCAGAAAAGGTTTAACCGGCCCTCCCTGTCAAAAACAAAGGCGCTGTTCGTGGGGCGAAATTCATCTTCCACCAGGACCTGGTACTCCTGGATTATCTCTCCTTCGCGGACAACTGTATGCAGAATAACCCCCAGTGGTCTTTCCACGTCAGACCAGATTACGTGGATTTCACCATTCTCTTTTTCCCTGGCGTTGATCCTGCCCAGGCGGGAAGAACTCTCTCGAAGAACCAGACTATCGGTAGTAATACCCTCATCTGCATCAAAATGGGTATATAACAAACGTTCAATATTTCGGTCTCTCTCTACCCAAAAAAGGTGGCGATCACCCCTTGTGTCCACAAGAAGCTCGGGCTGGCTCGCATTAAAAAAAACTTCGGAGGTATAAACCTGTTTGCCATTTTCCAATAAGATAAGGCGAATATCATTAATGCTGTTTCCCAAAAATCCTGCGATTAATTTTTCCCCTGCCTCGGTGATTGCCAAACTGTAAGCGGTGGAATAACGGCCAAGGGTTGCCATTGTTTCCTCCCGGGACCAACCCGTTGGCCATTCATCCTGAGCATAGCTTAAGCCGCATGAGGAAAAAATAATAAATAAAACAAGCATGCCCTTCCAAACCATTAAAAACCAATCCCCCCTGATTTTACTCAAACCAACCGCCAAAAATAAGGCGGATTATAGATTTATTGCCCCCCAAAAACTTTAAAATAACTTTCCGGTGATTACCAAAAAAAATAAAAACATAATTTATAATAACATTAAATTATCCCCAGGAACAATTCTTTTTTTGAGGACCGGAGCAAAAAGCTCCGGCCCTTATTTTAACCCAGTATTTCTTTTGCCAGTCTGGTAATGTTTTCCGGGGTAAAACCCTTCTTTTCCATAACGATATCCCCCGGTGCAGAGGCCCCAAACTCATCAATTCCCCAGATTAAACCTTCTGGCCCGACATAGCGTTCCCAACCCATGGGCTGAGCTGCTTCTACTGCAAGCCTTTTGGTAATTTCTGAAGGTAGAACCTTTTCCTGGTATTCCCGGGGTTGACGTTCGAAAAGTTCCCAGCTCATAAAACTAACTGCCCGAACTGCCCGACCTTCTTGTTCGAGCCTCTCTTTGGCTTCAATTATTAAACTTACCTCAGAACCACTGGCCATGAGAATAATTTCTGGATCTTTCCCTTTTGTTTCAGCGACAATGTAGGCTCCCCTTCCTGCATCAGGTGAGCTCCCTTCTAATTGGGGCAATTTTTGCCTGGTTAAAACCAGAGCAGTTGGCCCATCCTGGCGCTGCAAAGCTTTTATCCAGGCGATTTCAGTTTCTTTACCATCAGCGGGCCTCAACACATCCAGGTTAGGGAGGGATCTCAGCATTGCCAGGTGCTCAATGGGTTGATGAGTCGGCCCATCTTCTCCAACTCCAATACTGTCGTGGGTAAAAACAAATACCACAGGGATCCGGGAAAGTGCGGCAAGTCTGATTGATGGTTTCATGTAATCGGCAAAAACCAAAAATGTTGAAGCAAATGGTCGTATTCCCCCATGCAGGGTAAATCCATTAACAATTCCTGCCATTGCATGTTCGCGAACTCCAAAATAGATATTATTACCCGACCGGTTTTCCTTTGTAAAATCCCCTTTTCCTTTGAGATAAGTTTTAGTAGAAGCGTTCAAGTCCGCAGACCCTCCCATCAGGTTAGGAAGGAAACCGGCAATTTCCTGCATTACCTCTCCAGAAGCAGCCCTGGTCGCCAGTTTATCGGAAAACTGAACAAGGTTTCCCCTTTTTAGCTCTTCGGGTAACCGGGGATCATGCCATCTTTCCCAGTCCCGGGCCTTTTCCGGGTAGCGTTTTTTATATTCTTCCCATCTTTCTGCCCAATCCTTTTTTACTGTTTTCAGTTTATCCTGGAGTTCCGAAAAATGTTCTTCTACCTCTCTGGGAATATAAAATTCCTTATCAACCGGCCAGCCCAGGTTTTCTTTGGTAGCTTTAACCTCCTCGGCCCCCAGAGGGGCTCCGTGAGCTGCTGCTGTTCCTTCCTTGGCGGGGCTTCCATACCCTATTTTTGTTTTCACCATAATAAGTGTGGGTTGTTTTGAATTGGACTTTCCTTCAGCAATTGTCCGGGTTATTTCATCAATATCCTGTCCATCTTTAACCCTTAGAACCTGCCAGTCAAAGGCTTTAAAACGTTTTTCTACTTCCTCCGTAAAGGCCAGTTCTGTTGAGCCATCAATGGTAATTTCATTATCATCATAAAAACAGATTAGTTTCCCCAGACCAAGGTGCCCCGCCAGGGAAGCAGCTTCACTTGTGATCCCTTCCATCATGCACCCATCACCGGCATAAACATAAGTATAATGATCTACAATTTTTAAGTCGGGCTGGTTAAACTCTGCCCCAAGGCGCTGTTCAGCAATAGCCATTCCCACTGCATTGGCAAAACCCTGTCCGAGAGGACCTGTTGTCGTTTCAACTCCCGGCGTATGTCCGAACTCAGGATGCCCTGGAGTTTTACTATCCCACTGCCTGAAATTTTTGATTTCTTCCATACTCAAATCATAACCAAAAAGGTGGAGCAAACTATAAAGGAGCATTGAACCATGCCCGGCTGATAGTACAAAACGATCCCGGTCAGGCCATGCCGGATCTCTGGGATCATGCTTTAGGAATTTACTCCAAAGGGTATACCCCATTGTAGCGCCACCCATGGGTAAACCGGGGTGGCCGGATTGGGCCTTTTCAACTGCATCCACCGCCAAAAACCTTATTGTATTGACTGCGTTCTTTTCAACTGACATCTTATCCCTCCTGTTGCCTTCTTTTTCTTTTTAGACCTTGTCTATAATAATTTCCGGTCTTACAATTCATTTCCTGCCTGTTATCCGGGCAAAACTATTTGTTTATTTTCCTGCCTGTATAAGTGAATTCTTCGCTGTTCATCTTAAAAAAACCGTTGTCTTTTTCCCCGATTACATTCCCGCAGGAGGGACACTTTAATTTCCCCTCCTCAACCGGGGCAAATATTTTTTTTATTCTGGAAATATAGCAGCGCAAAACTCTGCCCTGGCCAATTTTTCTGTACCGCATTACCTTTTTTTTACAGCGTCCACATTTAATAGTAAGCATTGGGCCCACTCCGTTTCTCTTTTCCAATAACCTTTTCCCCTTAGAGGTGAAAATTCCCTCTCTCCCGAATTATTTTTTATTTTCACTTTCCTTTATTCCTTTTAACCCGTTTTCATTTTGCTTTTGTACATTGAAATCTTTTTTCCCTTGCCAATTAAAGGGGGCTTCTCCTCCGGCCTGGTTTAGGACTCAAAAATCCTAAAATTATTGCTTTTATACTGCCTCTTTGTTATTATTAAAAGCGAATAAACACAGGAGATGTAATCATGAAAACCCAACATGAATTTATTGCAGGTGATTCTCGAAACCTAAAAGAATTCCCCAACGAAAGCGTTTCCCTGATTGTTACCTCGCCTCCCTACCCTATGATTGAAATGTGGGATGAAGTTTTTTCCTGCCTTAATCCTGAAACCGGGACCGCCCTCTCCTTAAATCAGGGAACCCAAGCTTTTGAGTTGATGCATCAGGAGCTGGATAAAACATGGGCGGAATCTTTCCGGGTTTTACAAAAGGGAGGAATAGCCTGTATTAATATCGGAGATGCTACCAGGACTTTGGGGGGTCAGTTCCAGCTTTTTCCCAATCATTCCCGGATAATTAAGGGCTGCTTATCCCAGGGTTTTTCCTGCCTTCCTGCGATTATCTGGCGCAAGGAAACCAACTCCCCCAACAAATTCATGGGGTCGGGAATGATGCCTCCTGGGGCTTACGTAACCCTTGAACACGAATACATACTTATATTCCGGAAAGGAAACAAAAGAGAATTCAAATCATCTCAGGAAAAAGAAAACAGGCGGGAAAGCGCTTTTTTCTGGGAGGAAAGAAACACCTGGTTTTCCGATATCTGGTTAAACCTTAAGGGTAGCAGGCAGAAAATGTCGGGCATTAATTCCAGAAACCGCAGTGGAGCTTTCCCCTTTGAACTGGCTTACCGCCTGGTTAACATGTTTTCTGTTAAAAGAGATTTAGTCCTGGACCCTTTTGCGGGGACCGGAACCGTGATGCTGGCGGCAATGAGTTCAGAGAGGAATAGCAAGAGTGTGGACATTGATAAAAACCTGCAGGAACTCGCCAGAAAAAAGGCTTTAAGTTTTTGCCCTGAAGCTAATAAATACCTTCAGCATCGAATTGATAAACATTTAATTTTTGTCAGGGAAAAAGAAGAACAGAGCAAACCCCTTAAGTATTATAATAATTTTCACGGTTTTCCCGTTATGACCAAACAGGAGATCGAATTGAAAATTAATACCCTGGCAGAGATAAAATTGAAAAATGAAAATTTTTTTACTGTAAATTACCGTCCCAGAATATTTTAATAGAGTAGGGAAGCCATTTACATGGCTCCCCCCTCATCAAACCGCACGTGCCGTATTAAGGCATACAGCTTACCAACGTGATTAGACTATCAATCCTATTTCACACTCTTCATCTGTGGCCATCCAGTACATTTTTTTACCGCAGTAACATGCCTGTTAACATTCCAC
>SL_3KL_010_SEDDRAFT_10000735_pt1 | contig 28177 bp, 23 predicted proteins | sample SodLakKL_010_SED_2_FD_10381 | JGI IMG/M metagenome (IMG submission 10381)
ATGAAATGAACGATTATGTGTATGTACCCGTTGCCCAGTTGCATGGAAATTTTCTCTCTCTGACACTTGAACCGCATTCGGATATTGCCCTGGGCCGTCATCAGAACTTTGCGCACCTGTTTGAAAAGGTTACACATTATCCGGTATACAGGGTGGAGTCAGATGAATAAATAAAATAGAAAAAATTGCTTATTGTTGGTTTATTTGGGGGTGTTTCCTGAAAAAGGTGTCTTTTTTTTGGATCACCCCCCTGGTTTAGGTGTAATTGGATTTTTATCCTTACCTTTGTCGCAAAACCTTAAAACAAATAACAATGAGCCAAAGAACCAGTGCGCTGCAATCTGCCCAGGGACACAAAGAAATTCCGTCTGCCGGACCACCGGCCAAAGTATCCGAATATTTCGGAATTGATGTATTCTCGGAGCAGGTAATGCGCGACTACCTGCCCCTTGAAATCTTCAGAGAACTTACCGACAACAAGGATGCTTCTATACAGATCGACAGGAAACTGGCTGACCAGGTGGCTGCTGCCATGAAAGCCTGGGCGGTTTCCCGCGGAGCTACCCATTACTCCCACTGGTTTCAGCCTTTGAACGGGGCCACCGCGGAAAAACATGATGCTTTTTTTACGCCAGCTGGGGCCGGTTCCTCCATGGAGCAATTTGACGGATCCCAGCTTGTTCAGCAGGAACCTGATGCAAGCAGTCTTCCCAGCGGAGGAATCCGCAATACCTTTGAAGCCCGCGGCTACTCTGCCTGGGATCCTTCATCCCCGGCTTTCATTCTTGAGGGAACGCTTTGCATTCCTACCATATTTATAGCGTATACGGGCGAAGCACTTGATTACAAAACCCCTTTACTGAAGTCCAGTCAGCTGATCAATGAAATTGCCGTTGAAGTGGCGCAATTATTTGATCGTGGCATTACAAAGGTTTATCCCACCCTGGGGTGGGAACAGGAATATTTTTTAATTGATGAGAGCTTTTACTTTGCCCGCCACGACCTGACGCTTTGCGGCCGGACGTTATGCGGACATACACCAGCCCGCGGGCAACAGATGGAGGACCACTATTTTGGCTCAATTCCGGGACGTGTCGCGGCATTTATGAGGGAGTTTGAAGTGGCTTCCTGGCGGCTTGGAATTCCGGTCAAAACCAGGCACAACGAAGTAGCCCCCAATCAGTTCGAACTGGCCCCGGTATATGAAGAGGCCAATATTGCCGTAGATCATAATCAGCTGGTGATGGTCGTGATGGACAAGATTGCCCGGAAACACAATTTAAGGATTCTTTATCATGAAAAACCCTTTGCAGGGATCAATGGTTCGGGCAAGCACAATAATTGGTCGCTTGCCACCAATACAGGAAAAAACCTGATGAGCCCCGGTCATACACCCAAAACCAACCTGTTGTTTCTTTCCTTTTTCATCAATTTCATCAAAGCTGTGAGTGAACACCCTTCCCTGCTAAGGGCCGCCATTGCTTCTGCCGGTAATGATCACCGCCTGGGAGCCAATGAAGCACCCCCGGCCATTGTGTCCGTTTTTATAGGGAAACAGTTAACCAGGGTACTTGATGAAATTGAATCCAGGGTGGCTGAGCGAAAAATGACCCCGGATGAAAAAACAGAACTTAAGCTGAATATCGGTAAAATTCCCCAGATCATTCTGGACAACACCGACCGCAACAGAACCTCCCCCCTTGCCTTTACAGGCAATAAATTTGAATTTCGTGCCGTGGGTGCTTCATCCAATTGCGGTCCGGCCATGATTGTGCTGAACACCATTATGGCCGATCAGCTCCGGCAGTTCAAGCAACAGGTTGACAAATTAATGGAAAAGAATGCGGAAAAAGATGAGGCGATATTCCGTACCCTGAGAACATATATCCGCGAGTCGAAATTCATTCTCTATGAAGGCAATAATTACAGTGAGGAATGGATCAGGGAAGCTGCTGCCAGGGGGCTGGAGAATACCGGCAATACTCCGGAGGCCTTGAGCAATTATTTATCCGGCAAGACCGTCGATCTATTCAGCCGCAATGGAATCTTCACCGAAAAGGAAATGGTGGCCAGGTACGAAATCCGCCTGGAAACCTATACCAAGGCCTTACAAATTGAATCCAGGGTGCTGGGTGATCTGGCCGGCAACCATATCATCCCTGTTGCGGTAGAATACCAGAACCGCTTGATTCAGAATGTCAAAGGACTCAAAGACGTATTGCCTGAATCTCTGTATAACGAACATGCGGGAAAACAGATTCATACCATCACGAAAATTTCCGAACACATTTCTGAGATCAAAACCGATGTGGCAGATATGATATCCGCACGAAAAGAAGCCAACGCCATTGATTCGCCCCGTGAAAAAGCCGAAGCTTATGCCCACCGGGTAAAACCCATGCTGGAAACAATTCGTTACCATATCGACAAGCTTGAGATCCTGGTTGATGACAGGCTTTGGCCACTGCCAAAATACAGGGAGATGCTTTTTGTGAAATAATTAAGGGTTGGTTTGATTCCGGTGATACTCAGAAATTGTAGGTCAGGCCAAGCCCCACAAGCTGCTTAAGCTGTATTTTCCTTGTTTGCCCGACCTGCTCTCCTGCATCATCATACACCGGGAAAAGCGTGTCATGGGCGTAAAGCATATGCAACAGGAAGCTGGCTGAAATATACCTGTTTACCTGAAGATTGACTATGGTTTCCCAGTCCACATCGGTATTTTTCCTGTTGCTGATGTCTTCGTCGGTCAGATCATTAAACAGACCGAGCCTGGACTCCACATTGATATTTTCCATTATCTCTTTTTCAAACCGGATATCAACGGCAGCACCAAACTCCGCACGGCTGTTCCTTCCATGGCGGATCAGGTTGCCCTCTTCATCGTATTCCGCAGGGTCAACCCCGTAAGCACCACGATCAGCCAGTTTCTGGTCCAGCACAAAAATAAGTCTCCCTGAGGCAGGAGAAACAAATACCGAAAGAAACCTCCAGGGCCTGTAATCAATCCCCAGAGAGAGGGTAAGTTCTCCCGGAGCCATAAAACGGGAAGAATATTCCTCATCGTCACGATTGCGATAGCCTTTGTCAAACTGGGTCTGAAACTCCGTCAGCACCGTGGTTCTGAAATGGGGTGATATCTCACGCCCCAGTCTTGAATTTAAACGGATACGGTCTTCGTTTTTCTGCATTGATTCTCCTTCGGTTTTAAGAATACCATAGCGCAGATTCAGGCGGTTTTCCCACTCCAGCTGATCTCCGTCAAAATCCGCTTTGAAATTCAGGTTGCTGGTGGAAGATAAACTATTCTCTCCCCCCTTCTCCCAGTAAGAAAAGGATGCCTGGTTCACCTGTTGGCTGAAATATCCTGAGATATCCCATGGCGTTTTACCAGAATCCTCATTATCTTTGGGATCGTCGGCAAAGGCCGGTGCAATAGTCAGAAATACCAGTGAAAAGAAAACAATAGCGGATTTGGTTTTTTGAAGGGACATAAGTAAGGGGTTAGTTAGTTGTTGGTTAGTCGGGGCTGACGCCCCTCCGGTTGTTGGTTCTCATGGGCTGGGGGTTGTGGGGGTAGCCTGCAGCCCGTGGACGGGCCGGAAAAGTTGTTGGTTGCATGTTATATGTTAACTGAGTAAACGAAATTAATCAAAAGTTGTTTGTTATGAAAAAGAAAGTGTTTTTGATCAGTGGGGGCAGCTCGGGTATCGGGCTGGCAATTGCTGCAGGGCTGGCAGATGCAGGACATCGTGTAATATCCTTGAGTCGCAGCCGGGAAAAAATTGAACGGGGAATACAACAATACCCTGCGCTGGAAAACAGGGTGGATTTTATCACCGGTGATATTTCCAGTGAGAAAGATGCGGAAAACGTCCGGACACATGTGGAGAAGAAATACGGGGTGCTGCATGGGCTGGTAAATAATGCAGGTATTTTGACAAAAGGAACCCTGGAGACCATCAGTGTGGAAGACTGGAAATTCACCCTGGATGTAAACCTGACCGGACCGTATATCCTGACGAAAGCCCTGTTGCCCTTATTGAAGCAAGCGGGGAGTGCATCAGTGGTGAATATTTCTTCCGTTGCAGGGTTGAAACCCGGAACCAGCGTGGCGTATTCAGTCTCCAAGGCCGGACTGGATATGCTGACCCGTTTCCTTGCCGGAGATCTCGGGCCCTATAAAATACGCGTCAATTCCGTAAATCCCGGCCTGGTCCGTACCAATATTCATCTGGACAACAAAATTGTGGCTGACAAGAAGACTTATGAGGCAATGCTGGACAAAGCCAGGCCGCGTTATCCGCTGGGGGAAATCGGTGAGCCTGATGACATCGCCCGCATGGTGATGTTTCTTCTGTCTGATGATGCCTCATGGATAAGCGGCAGCATCATCCCCGTAGATGGTGGTATAATGGTGGAAAACGACCTGATCCCACCGAAAAAATAAATGGATCCTGATCGGGTTAAATGTTTGTGTCTGCCTTCAGCGCTTCAAGGGTGAAAATATCCCTGGCCCGGACACCTTTGGGAGTTTCTTTCAGGTTACAGCATTCATTGTCATAATCGTGCTCAAAAACCAGCACGTAGTCTTCCCTGACAGCCCTTGAAAGGAATTCCTGCTTTTCTTCCATGGAGCGTACCGGGTCGATGTCGAAGCTGGGGACGTAAGCCAGGGGTATGTTGCCCACCGCAGAAATAAAATCCGCCATAAAGGCCACTTTACGCCCGTGATAATCAAAAATTGGGACAATCTGACCGGCAGTATGCCCGCTTTTGATCTCCAGATAAACCCCCTCGCAGAACGGACCTTCTTCATGCACGAACTTCAACTGGCCGGAATCGTATAAAGGCATCAGGTTTTCCTCAAAATAGGAAGCCGCTTCGCGCGGATTGGGATCCATGGCGGCATGCCAATGTTCTTTGGTGCAATAGTGCGTGGCATTCGGGAAAACCAGCTCCGGTGTTTTTCCGTCTTTCGCCCACTTTACTGCTCCGCCCACATGGTCAAAATGCAGATGGGTAAGGATCACATCGGTTACCTGGTCCGGTGTATATCCATATTTTTTCAGTGATTTCTCCAGGCTTTCATCACCGAAAACATGATAGAAGCTGAAAAATTTATCACTCTGCTTATCCCCCATACCGACATCAACAAGAATAACCCTGCTGCCGGTATCGGCCAGCAAACAACGTGAGGTGAGCGGAATCATATTATTCTCATCCGCTTTCACATATCTCTCCCAGATGGCTTTGGGGACTACGCCAAAGCAGGCTCCCCCGTCCATTTTAAAGTTTTCAGCAATTACAGGATACAGTTTCATAATGGTGGATTTTTATCTTACCCGCAAAAGTACAAATTTTGTGGGCGGGAAGCGGACAAATACAGGAAATGTCCACTGTTCGGGGCAATAAAAAACATTTATCTTTACAACACCAAACAGCAAAAACCCATGAAGGTTCACTTCATTGCCATCGGTGGCAGTGCCATGCACAACCTCGCTATTGCCCTGCATAAAAAAGGATTTGTGGTCAGCGGATCGGACGATGAAATATTTGATCCCTCCCGCAGCCGTTTACTGCATTACGGTTTGTTGCCCGACACGGTCGGCTGGGAACCGGAAAGGATACATGCCGGACTGGATGCAGTAATTGTGGGGATGCACGCAAAGGAAGACAACCCTGAGTTGCAAGAAGCAAAAAAAATGGGGTTGGAAGTTTTCTCTTACCCTGAATTTCTTTACCGGCAGTCTGCCGGTAAAATCCGTGTGGTGATCGGGGGGAGTCATGGAAAAACGACCATTACTTCCATGATCCTTCATGTACTCACACATCACCGAATAGATACGGATTATATGGTCGGAGCCAAGCTGGAAGGATTTGAAGTAATGGTAAAACTTTCTGATGATGCCCCGTTCATGGTAATGGAAGGGGACGAATACCCAAGTTCACCCACTGACCCCAGGCCCAAGTTTCATCTTTACAAGCCATCCGTTGGCCTGATCAGTGGGATTGCCTGGGATCATATTAACGTATTTAAGACATTTGATCAATACCTGGATCAGTTCAAAAAATTCATTGACTGTATCGAGGACCATGGGATGCTGATATACAATGCAGCAGATCCGTTAGTGAAAAAGTTATGTGAGTGCAGTAACAGAAAAAACCTGCAGCTGCTGCCTTACAGTTTGCCCCGTTATGAGATAAAAAACGGGGTCAGTCATGTCATGCATCCGGGTATGGAGCCGGTTCCTGTCAAACTATTCGGACAACACAATATGCTTAATCTTGAAGCGGCCAGGCTTGTATGCAATCAGCTCGGGGTATCAGATGAAATGTTTTTTCACGCGGCAAAACATTTCAGCGGAGCCAGCAGGCGCATGGAAATACTTTCTGATGATGACGGTTGTATGGTAATACGTGATTTTGCCCATGCCCCTTCCAAAGTATCGGCCACGGTCAGGGCGGTGAAGGATCAGTTTCCGGAAAAGAAACTGATCGCCTGCCTGGAGCTGCACACGTACAGCAGTCTCAGCCGGGAATACTTATCCCATTACCGGGAAAGCCTTGATCCGGCTGATCATGCCCTCGTTTTTTTCAGCCCGCACGCCCTTTCCCTGAAGCGGCTTCCGCCGCTCAGCCCGGAATCGGTAGCGGAGGCATTCGATAAAAAAGATTTGCGGGTAATTACTGACCCTCTTTTGCTGGAATCGGCCATTCTTGAAATGATTCAGGAAAACTGCTGCCTGCTGATGATGAGTTCAGGCAGCTTCGGAGGGTTGGAAACTGAAAAACTGATCGGTACCATTCAATCGCACGCAAACCAGAAATAATCAGCCTATGGGGCAAGCCAAAGCGGAGCAAGCCAATGTCAAACCTTTCATTGAAGAGAGCTGGAAGCAAGTGCTGAAGAAAGAATTTGCAGCACCCTACTTCCGGGATCTCAAACAGTTTTTGGTGGAGGAGAGGGCAAGGTATACCATTTATCCACCGGGAAAGCAAATATTCTCCGCCTTTGACAATACCCCTTTCCACGAGGTAAAAGTAGTGATCCTGGGTCAGGACCCCTACCACGGTCCGGGTCAGGCACACGGCTTGTGTTTTTCTGTCAGCAAAGGAGTGAATCCACCACCCTCCCTGAAAAATATCTTCAGGGAATTAAGAGACGATCTGGGAATCCCTGAGCCTGCCCATGGCAATCTGGGCTCCTGGACCAGGCAGGGGGTTTTGCTTTTAAATGCTACCCTTACTGTACGGGCCAGACAGCCGGGTTCACATCAAAACCGGGGCTGGGAAAAATTTACAGATGCTGCCATTGCGGCTCTTTCTGAAAAGCGCAGCGGACTCATATTTTTGTTGTGGGGCAGCTACGCTCAGGCCAAAGAAGGGATGATTGACACGGGGAAACACCATGTGCTTAAAGCACCTCACCCCTCTCCTTTTTCCGCTGCCAGGGGCTTTTTTGGCTGCCGGCATTTCTCGGTCACCAACAAACTTCTCAGGAAACAGGGGAAAGAGGCGATCAATTGGGCCATACAATAAAAATAATTGCGAACTTTGGCGGCATAAACACCAAACAGAAACTATTTTGGACAATTATATTTTTGGCATAAGACCATTACTGGAAAGCCTTGACAGCGGGCAAATCCCCGAAAAAGTGCTGATCCAGCAGGGACTGACAGGAGACACCTTCCAGCAGTTGTTTGCAAAGATACGGGCAATGAAAATCCCTTTTCAGTATGTCCCATCCGCCCGTTTGAACAAGGTCACCAGTAAGAATCATCAGGGAGTGATTGCCGTTATGCCGGTGATCGGATACCAGTCACTTGAAGCACTTCTCCCCGGCATACTCGAAAGCGGTGAAACGCCGCTTCTGGTTTTGCTTGACGGCATCACCGACGTAAGGAATATGGGCGCCATTGCCCGAACCGCGGAATGTGCCGGGGTGCATGCGCTGGTAATCCCTGAAAAGGGAGGGGCACCCGTGAATGCAGATGCTGTGAAAGCCTCTGCCGGTGCGCTGTCAAGGATCCCTGTCTGCAAGGAGAGCAACCTGCTCCAGGCCATTGCTTTCCTGAGGGAATGCGGCATCAAATTGCTGGCCCTGGATGACAAGGGGAAAACCAGCCTGTATGAAACAGAACTGACCGGGCCTCTTGCTGTGATCATGGGAGCTGAAGACAAAGGGGTTTCGGCTGCTGTCCGCAAACTGTCTGATACCGTTGTCTCCATCCCCATGAAAGGACATATTGCTTCTTTGAATGTATCAGTGGCAACAGGAATCGTGGTATTTGAAACCCAGCGGCAACGTATGCTTTAATAAGTATGAGTAAGAGTAATTCACATACGGGCTTATTTATTCCCTGCTTTGTTGATCAGTTGTATCCGCATACCGGATTCAGTATGCTGAAGGTGCTGAACAGGGCGGATCAGCTCAGTAAGAAACATATGCGGTTCCATTACAATCCGGAACAGACCTGTTGCGGCCAGGCTGCCTTTAACAGCGGGTTCTGGGATGAGGCAAAGCACCTCGGTGAAAAGTTCATCAGGGATTTCATGGAGTACGATTATGTGGTTGCCCCCTCTGCCTCATGCACCGCCATGGTAAGAAACTATCACACCCAGATGTTCTACAATTCTGCCCTGCACAATGAAAGCAATTACTTAAGGCGGAAGATCTTTGAGTTTACGGATTTTCTGGTGAACGTGATGGGGGTGGAAGATCTGGAGGTCACTTTTGAGGGCAGGGTGTGTTTTCATGATGCCTGTTCGGCACTGCGGGATTACGGACTCAGGGATCAGCCCAGGCAGCTGCTCAACCATGTAAATGGGCTGGAGTTACTGGAATTGCAAAACAATGATGTCTGCTGTGGCTTCGGAGGTTCATTTGCCGTAAAGCATGAGGCCATATCAACAGCCATGGCAGAGCAGAAAATCCAGCACGCACTTGACACCGGTGCAGGATACATTGTTTCCACGGAATCATCCTGCCTGATGCACCTTGAAGGATACATCAGAAAACATAATATCCCCATTCAGACCATACATATCGCGGACCTGCTTGCCAAAGAACTTTCCTGAAATCAAAAAAGTTAAGGTGATGATGACCATTGGAATTGACATTGGCGGAAGTACTACCAAAATCGTAGGTGTACGTGACCAAAAGATTGTGGAACCACTCACGGTTGAGGCGAACGACCCCATTGCCTCAGCCTCGGGAGCATTGGGAAAATTTCTGAATGTACACCGGTTGCAGTTTTCTGATATCCGGCACATGATGGTCACCGGCGTGGGATCCTCTTTTCTGGATGAGACACTGCTCGGGATACCCATTACCAAAGTAGATGAGTTCAAAGCCCTGGGATACGGAGGACTTTTTCTTACAGGGCTTCACAAGGCCATTATTGTAAGTATGGGCACGGGAACAGCTTTTGTAAAAGCCCACGGGCGTTGCATCCGTCACCTGGGAGGAACGGGTGTGGGAGGAGGCACCATTACGGGTTTGTCTGGTGTGATGGCCGGGCTGACAAGTATCAGAAGCATCACCGAGGCGGCAGATAAAGGGCGGCTTGAAGAAGTTGACCTGAGTGTGGGAGATATTGCCCAAACAGACATCGGGAATCTTCCCTTTAGTATCACCGCTTCCAATTTTGGCAAGATGACGGATCAGGCCAACAAAAACGATATGATCAGGGGGGTGCTGAACATGACATTTCAGGTTGTCGGAATGATGGCCATTTTTGCCGCCAGGAATGAAAAAGACCGCGACATTGTGTTGTCCGGCAAGCTGGTAAATATCCCCATGGCCCGGACGATTTTTAATGAATTGTCAGAACTCTATGGCATGAAGTTCCATGTACCGGATCATGCTGCCTGCTGCACAGCAATAGGAGCAGCAATTTCAGCTGACCTGTAAGTATGTCACCTGTTTCCTGATTGCAAAACAATATAACTCCCTTGAAAGATGAATACTGAACCCTCAGGGAGACTTTATGAATAGAGATTAATTAATTTATTTTCCTTTTTTTGGAAGGAATACCATTATTTTATTGTATCTTTGTGGCGCATTAATTAACAATCTGAATTGACTTCCGCATTATTGAGTACAGAATGGCCTTCCTAAAGAACATCTTCATTTCAATCTTCGCGAATTTCAATTCAATTTTTCAATCAATTATTACATTATTATTATGAAAAACGGAACAGTTAAGTTCTTCAATGAACTAAAAGGATTTGGTTTCATCAAAGATCATGAAACAGATGAGGAATTCTTCGTACACGCAACAGGTCTTATTGACCAGGTTCGCGAAGGTGATGAAGTTACTTTCGATCTGAAGGAAGGAAGAAAAGGAATGAACGCAACAGACGTAAAACTCTCATAGATCATCCTTGAAACAGAGAGGCCCCTCCATGTTTGACATGTGAGGGGCTTTTTTTATGCCTGCACTTTTTTGCTGCCTCCTATGTAGGCCTGCAGTACTTCTGAAAAATCTGTTTCCCCGTCATAAAACACCGTCATTACCGGGGTACCATAAGTGTTTGAGACCTGTTTCAGCACGGAGGCGCTGATACTTCCGGGCATGCAACCAAAAGGAGCAACATTCACCACCAGGTGTGCGCCCTGGCGGATAAAGGCAATGGCCCGTCCCACCGTCAAAATGGACTCACCTTCAATGCTGTCCGGCAGATAAACTGCTCCGGATTTTTTAACTTCATTCACAGGTGGTTCTTTCCTGTCAGTAAGTAATTTTCCAAAAATTCCCAGGTAACGGTTTTCCATATAGGAAATAAATGCATTGGCCGCTTTATTTTGTACACGCCCAAATAATCCGCCGTTGTTTCCGAAATCTGATGTATAATGCAGCCATTCCATGATCGGTGCCACCCAGGCCTCGCCACCCGCCTCCTCAATCCGTCTGACAAGGGATGAATTTGCAAAAGGTGAGTTTCTGACGTAAATTTCTCCCACCACGCCCACCAGGGGTTTTTTCATTAATTTGAGATCGTAAAAAGGCAATTCTTCATTCAGCTGCTTCAAAAGACCGGTTACATCCCCCCGGTTTTCAAATGCCAGCTCAAGCTGATCTGTATATTTACTGATCAGGGCATCAATGCTTCCCTTTTCGCTTTCATAAGGCCTGAGACGGCATCCCAGCTTGGTCAGCACATCTGAAACCATCAGCGACCTGAATAAGTGCATTCGCACAGGGCCTTTGATGTCGTTGTAATGGTCATCGGAATTGGGTGATATGATGGCCGCTTCAAGCTGCTGCTCTTTCAGTATCTTATCGTGCAGCCGCACGTATTGCCCGAATCTGCAGGGGCCATCCGTACAGGGCATAAACAGGGCAGCATCCCCGTTTATCTTTCCGTCTTTCCTGTCCTGTCTGATCTGATGAATAAAAGACCCGATGGTGCTTGCTGCCGGCATGCATTCCGATCCTCTCACGCAGGCATTTCCCAGTGAAAAAGTGGCTGTATCTTCCCTGCGTAATGGCACTGATTTGATCCCGTATGCTCTGAGCCCTGCACTCATCAGCCTGGTTGCAATGGGATGCATGGGTGGGATATATACTGTATAACCAGACAATGACCGGACAATGCGACTTGGTGACCGTTTCTGCTCCCCGAAGTCCTCTTTCCGGTATTTTTCGGTGCAATGGGCGTTTGCCCGGTCAAAAAATGCTTCAAGGCGGGTAATGTAGCCGCCGTCTCCGCCATGTTCATCCAACTCCAGTATCAGGGAAGGCTTGCCCTGCATATTTTCTTCAAATACTCCCAAAAGGAAAGAGTCCGGGCCGCAATTGAAGTTGGTCAGAAAAATGGGGTAAAGACCCTCCTGCTTCCTGACATATTCTGAAGCAGCCACAATGCGCTGGCCATAAGACCAGTACATATCTTCATAACCATCAGGGATGTCTGCCCGTTCAACGGGAAGTACATCCATGGGGATCACATCGTATCCATGGCGTGCAATGGCCCTTAGCAGACCCAGGTTCAGCTGTTCGTCAAGCAGATTGTACGAACGGCCCATGACAACAAAACGGGGCTTCCCGGATCCGTTGTGTCCCCCTGGGGATAATCCGGCTTCCCTTTGCAATTTTTTCCTGTGTAATGCGAATGCTTCCATTGCCTGGTCCCAGGCATGCCGCACCCTTTTCCGGCTCACCGGATAACGGGATTTAAGGCACTTGTACAACTGTTCGGTATTGTGTTTGCTTTCTTTGGAAAAATCCACCACAGGCATAATCAGACCTGAAGTATCTACCTCCCTGAGGCCAAGGGTGCTTGCCATTATGGCGGGAAAAGCCTGGGAAAGGGGGCAGAAAAACGAATTGGCTGTACGCGGATTGGGAGTATCCTGAATATGATAGGGCAAAAAAACCGGGTCCGGGTTACCCTCCATGCAGGCCGAGGCCTCTGCAACAGCTTTTTTCATTGGGAAACAGCAATCTGTAACTGTGTCAGAGCCTGTATACTGACCCGCCTTTCCGGGAGCTACTACTTCTGGCCGGAGAACAATCCCCAGTGCCTGAAAGAAATGTTGCCAGAAGGGATTGTAGGTAAAAAAATGGAGCGCCTTCGGGTAGCGTAGAACACCAGAGGGATTGTGTACAGGCAATTCTTTTCGAACCAGGCCGTCAAGCAAGCTGAGTGCATCCAGGTGGCGCGTTTGGATTCCGGGTGTATCGGCAGCTTCCCTTCCGCACTGGTACCCCCACGAAGCCATTTTGTTTCCGTCATCTGATACCATATTGGTTATCCGGCAATGGTTTCTGCACAACGAACACACCTCCTCATGTATGCTTACAGATACATTTTTGAGGTGCATTCCATGAAATCGGGTGCGCACGGGGGTATCTTCCCTGAGCATTTCAGCCATGCCGATGGCCCCCATTAAATGGCTGTATGAAGAGGTAAGTATTTCTTTGTTCAGCACATTGCCGAATGCCTCCACCAACCCTTTGTTTTTGGCGGTGGCACCGAGGAACAATACTGGTTCTTCCACAGGCCGGTGCTGCACAACACGGTGCAGATAGTTTTTGCAGACAGCATAAAGCACGGAGGCCATCACCTGCCCTTTGCCCAGGCCTTTGGTCAGTAACTGGTTGGCATCCTGTTCCATAAACACCGTGCAGCGATGACTGGCCGTGGGAGGGAATTCATTTCTGCACCTGTCAGGAATGTCATCAAGTGGAATCCCCAGATTGCCGGCCTGTTCCTCAAGGAAAGAACCGGTACCGGCTGCGCATACGTAATTCATATTGGCGTCTTTCATCCAGCCGTTATCCACCCGGATATATTTGGCATCCTGCCCGCCGATCTCAAAAATCGTTTTCACATCCGGAAACTCCTTCACCGCTCCTTTCAGGTGTGCGGTAATCTCGTTCTTCACAAGGTCAGCTCCGGCAAAATGGCCGATTAGTTTTCTTCCGCTCCCGGTGGTCCCCAGTCCCTTGATACGCAAGGAAACCGAACGATCCCGGCAAACCTGATCAATTCCTTTCAGCACACGCTTAAATGCATCCACAGGGTTACCCCTGGTACGGGCGTAAATTCCCAGCCGTACATTGCCATATTTGTCAATCAGTACAGCCTTCGTACTTGTGGAACCAATATCTGCCCCGGTAAAAACATCCGGTTCTTCACCATTCCGCAATTGATAGATATCAATTTCATTGCCCCATTGGTCCCTGTAATGTTCGTGGTCTAAAGCCTTGGTGTTTGTGAATTTCAGCACAGCTTCGCAAGCCTGTTGCCCTGATTCATTAATCTCTGCTGCAACTCCGGGAGTTCGCCCGGCTTCTGTTCCTGCACAATTCAGCAGGGCCTCTGCCATGTAAAAAACCGGACTCTCCGGCAGAATCAGCTCATGCCCATTCAGTAAAGCGGAAAAATAATGCAGGAAAACCTTATTATTTGCCAACCCTCCGATGAATAGCACATTGCCTTTTACAGGGACGCCTTTGAATAAAGTAGAAAATGCAGCATGGCCCAAACCTTTGGATAATCCGTTCCAGAGTTCAGGAATCTGGTAACCTTCCTGTTGCCGGTGGATCAGGTCACTCTTGGCGAATACCGAGCAACGGGAAGCAATGGCGGGTGCATTGTCCAGGATGGGGATTTCCCCCGCTGACTTGTAGTCCAGCCCAAGGCGCTCCATTTGCTGATCCAGAAAAGCACCCGTACCTGCCGCACAAAGGGAGTTGGTCTCAAAGCGCTGCAATTTCCCGTCGGTGATCTCTGCAAGGGAAAGTCCGGACGAGCCGATATCAACCACATAACTGACGGGCTTACCCGAAGCGGATTGATGGTTCCGTAAAATGGCTGATACGGGAGATATGACTGGAAGTTGACAGGCAGAAGCAAGCAGGGGCGCATATTTTCCCGATACAACAGTTTTTGTTTTTTTCAGGTCAATTTGCTCCCTTTCGAGTAACCTGTTCAACGTTTGCAGGGGCTCCCCGGAATGTTCCGCAAAATGGTGCTGAATTTTGCTCCCGTTGCGATATACCAGCTTCAGGGACAATGTCCCGGCATCAATCCCTAATGCTTCTGTCATTGCTATACCTTTTCTTTTCAATACGATGTGGAATGCGCCCCCAACAATGCGGAATGCGCCCCCAAAATTAACAAAAGCACGGCAATCAACGGCGCCAGGAAAATTATTTCATCCGGTCCCTGGGTTTCAGCTGGCAGGCACAAGCCCCGGTAAGTCTTTCATTGATATCTTCTCTGACCGGAAGTCCGTCCCTTTCCCACTCAACAAAACCACCAGCCATATGGGCCACCTGGTCGAAGCCCTTTTCCTGCAAAAAGCGCACAGCTTCCTTGCTTTTTAATCCGGTGGAATCAGCTACGATCAATGCTCTGTCAGCAGGAAGCTTACTGTATTCCTCACTCAGCAGCCTGTGTGGCATCAGAAAAATATCCGGGATGTCCGGAATTTTAAAGTCAGTAAAATTCTTCCCGCGCAGATCCACAAACAGCCCCCCCCGGTTGATCACTTCAAGACTTTCTCTCGGGCTTACTGTTCGTATGCCATCACTGAGGGTTCCGTATTTATTCAATAGGTTGTCCATATGTTTTCCTTTATTCTGCAAAGGTATCAAATACCACTCCCAATCGCAACCATCTGCCGGGCTGAGGCACATTGGCATGATCCACGTAGTCGATATTCAGCAGGTTGGAGACCTCTGCATAAGCCTGAAACCGGGTGAAGTTGTAGGTCATTTTGGCATCAAGCATCCAGAAGGCCGGAAACTCCCTCCAGCTGCTGTATTCCCCATCTTCAAAAGGCAGGAAACCTCCTGCCCTGTCACGCCATGAAGCATTCCAGGAAACATAAAGATTACGGCCCGCACGATGCTGCACCCCTGCCCTGAAATCATGGGTCAGGTGGTCCAGTGCATAATTTGACACCATTTCTCCGCTTTGTTTATCCGCATGAGTGTACGCATACCCGAGCGTCAGGTATTGCCCGGTGGCAGCCTGACTGTTTTTGTCCTTTCCGGCTGAAAACACAGATAACGGGATCCGCATATCACCTTCAAACCCATAGAGGTTTACCCGGGTATGGTTTAAACTGTACCATATTTCATCGCCCGGGTATCTTACCCAATCAATCATATTCCTTCCCCACCGCCTGAACAGGACCAGTTCTGCATCGATATTGCCCCAGCGGCTTTTAATACCGGTTTCTGCAAAAAAAGCTTCTTCCGGGAGTAGTTCCGGGTTGCCTTTATTGACCGGGCCTTCATAAAACAGATCGGTGAAAGTGGGTAGCCGGAGGGTCCTGCTCACTGAGGCAAACCAACGATGGCGCGGATGGAGCTGCCATCCTGCATCCACGCCGGGAAAAATACTGATGTCCCGATCCAGGTCGGTATTTGCGTAAGCAAGCATACCTGCTGAAACAGAAAGATCACCAAAGTAGATGTTGTGTTCAGCCATCACGCTGATTCCGGTCCGTTGGTAATGATGGGAATAATATGTATTGTCATATCCGGATACAGCGAGGGGTTCATCCATGGGTTCCCCCAGCACATTGCTGAAAATCTGCTCATAACGCAGGTCAGCCCCCACAGCGGTTTTGCCCAGGCTACTCAGATGCATATAATGAATACTCACACCTCCTGCATCAGAAACGTGATAATTGTGCCCGGTATACCATTGGGGTGAATCATGCCTGAAGAGCTCAAAGCGGTCATGATGGCGCCGCCAGTAGGCCTGAGCTTTCATGGCCGGATTCGACAGCGGAGTAACCTGCAGGGAGGCATATTTTGTGCTCGTGGCCTCAAATTGTTCCGGAAAAAGCGGGGTATAAAAACTGTTGGCCCCGAAAGATTTCCGGTTATAACCGCCCTGAATATCCAGCCGGGCACGACCCACCTCTGCCTGTGTACGATAAAAAAAGTTCCCGTTCTGAAAATCGGTGTTGGACACATACCCGTCGCTTCGCAAACCCGAGAAAGAAAAATGGTGGTTGAGTCTTTTCCCTTTCATCCCGGCGGTTAAAGAGCCTCCGGCCAGCCCGTGGTCTCCGCCCGAAAGGGAAACCCGTATTCCATGATGATCGGGCTCCCTGGTAATGATATTGATGGCCCCGTTAAAGGCATTGGGGCCAAACACCCGGGCGCCGGATCCGTGAAGTACCTCAATGCGTTCAATGCTTTCCAGATCAACCGGGATATTCAGGTGATGGTGACCTGTTTGCGGATCACTGATATTGATCCCGTTCAGAAGAATTAATGTTTGATCAAAGGTTCCGCCCCTGATGCTTACATCGGCCTGTATGCCAAAGCTGCCCCTTTTTCTGATGTCCACTCCGCGAACACTTTCAAGGAGGCTGGCAAGATCCGATGCCGGTGACCGCTCAATTTCAGAGCGCGAGATCACCTGTACCGAACGCATAAGCTCAGATGCCACGGCGGGTACATGTTGTGCACTTACCACCACTTCATCCAGCTCTTGTTCAGCCTGCACCTCAATCACCCTGATGGAGTCAGGATGTTCCTGTGCAAGTGCCGGGACAGTCAGAATGGAACAACCCACATACAGCACACCGATACGAATCTGCTTACCAAGGCTGCAGAAAACCGCATATGATTTGCGGGTCCAGCGCCTGAAGGTAAATGCATGGCTGCTGCATTGAGTTTGTTTTTCCATTGATTGTCTGTAGTTATAGAATGAATAAAAAAAGGTCTACCATAACCGGGCAGGATACATGCCCCGGCTGATCATTTCACGGAGTGCATCTGCCGCTTTCTCCTTGTCCTGTTTATAAGTAACTCCGAACCACTGCGACTGGCTGGGAAGCACACGAACTTCTGCTTTATTTTCACGGATCAGTTCATCCACCACCATGGGAATAAAAAACTCTCCTTTTTCTGTTTCGATCCGGGTGGCGAGAAAATCCATCATTTTTTCCTCCAGGTGGGGAAAAACATCCGGCCCAAACCCCCAGAAATTCATAGAGACAACCTCATCCCGGGTAAGTTGGGTTTTTTGTCCATTGCTGATTATAAAACCATTGGAATCTTGTTCCAGGGCTTTAAACTCTTCTACATTTAACAGCATACCCCGGGGATCAACCTGGCATACCCCACGTGAAACATGTCCGTGATCCGAGAGGGTATTTTCCAGGCGATAACCCACCATGGAATACTTTCCCTTTTCACCCGGCTTTTGAGATAAGAGGTGATCGGCCATCAGCGAAATGGCCCCGCGGCCATAAAAGTCATCGGCATTGATCACAGCGAAATTTTCTCTGATAAGGTCTCTTGCCACCCAGATGGCATGGCCGGTACCCCAGGGCTTCTCCCGGCCGTCAGGACAACGATAACCGTTCGGAAGGTCTGATAATTCCTGAAAAGCAATTTCCACTTTTATCTTGCCTTTCAGTTTATCAGCTACCTGCTCCCGGAAGGCCTTTTCAAAGCTTTTCCGTATGACAAATACCACTTTCCCGAAACCTGAGCGGATTGCATCGTACACAGAATAATCCATGATGGTTTCACCCGACGGACCAATCCGGTCAAGCTGTTTCATTCCTCCGTAACGACTACCCATTCCGGCAGCCAGAATCAAAAGTGCAGGGGCCATTTTTATTTATTTTTGTGATTGATCATCGGGGATACGTTCTATCCCTGAAAATTCAGGAACATACCCCTGTTTGTTTTTCATGATCGGCAAAAATAAGTAAAAAAACGGGAGGCGGATAAATCTGACAGTCAGCGAAAATTTGCGGGCAAAGGAGGCTATCTGAAAAACAGCTGGTTTACTGTGTCAATTTCTTCCTCAATAATGGTATGGCCAATTCCTGGGTAAATATGTACAGAAGGCCTGGCGTTCATTCCCTCCAGCAACGATTCCGTTTCCCTGACCCTTTCTACCGGAATATGGGAATCAGGATCACTTGAGCCAATAAAAACGGGTGTGTGCTGAAAGTCTCCGCGGTATTTATCTTTATTCACGGTCTCCCCGATCAATCCACCTGTGAAAGCCAGAACGCCTCCGTATTTTTTGGCGTTTCTTGCGGTGTACTCCAGACTCAGGCAGGCACCCTGGGAAAACCCACCAAAATATAGGGACTCTGGTGAAACACCCTCTTTCAGTAAATCAACCTCCAGGTTTGATAAAAGGTCAAGTGCACTTTCAAGCCACGGCTGGTTTCTTTCTTCCGGCATTAAAAACGAATAAGGATACCAGGTGTTTCTTGTGGCCTGCGGGGCCAGCACGGTATAATCATCCAGCCAGAGTTTTGAGGCGATGGCAAGCATGTCAGCGGAAGACCCACCCCTTCCGTGAAGTAAAACAACTGCCTTTCCTGTTTCCGCAACAAGCTTCCCCTTTGTAGTGATGTTTTTCCTGTGCATCAGTAATACGGACTTAAGTCAACATCCAGTTTTGGCAAAATTTCTTCCAGTTCCTGCCGCCGGGATTCATGCTGAGGAGGTAACATCAGTTTTTGCCCCATGGTTTTCGCAGGCTCATCGATAAGGAAACCAGGGTCATCGGTGGCAATTTCAAACAGCACCCCCCCTGGCTCACGAAAATACACCGATCGAAAATACTGACGATCTATTACGGGTGTGGGATACATTCCTGCTCCGCGAAGTTTCTCCCATAAAACATTTTGAGCCAGTTCACCAGGTGTCCTGAAGGCAATGTGATGAACACTCCCGTTTCCGCTTTTTCCGGGGCCTGTAACGGAAGGGACCATTAAATCCACATATTTCCCTGGCAAGTCTTCCACGGCAAATCGCATCCTGCCATTATGTTCAGCAATCAATCGGTGCTCCATCAATCCGGTCAGCAAATTGGCAGTCGGCGCGAGGTCTTTCACCCAGAGCTCTGTTCCGAAAAAACCGCGTATAGCATATTCTTCAGGAATATGGCCACCGGAAAACCCTTCCCTGTTGTCCAGCTCATTAAATACCAGCTCCAATTTTAAACCGTCAATGTCTTTCAGGCTAATCAGCACTTCCCTCTTGAATCGCTCACTGGGTTTTTCGTAAGCGATATCAAGTCTTTCGAACCGTTGCTCCCAAAAAGCAAGGGACGACAAGGGGAGGGAAAACGAAACCACCACCGACTGACCGGTCCCGGTTTTCCCCGGAGGCAAGCCCCTGTAGGGGAAAAAGGTCAGAATTGTACCCGGACTCCCGGTCCGGTCTCCATAATATAAGTGGTATACCCCGGGATCGTCAAAATTAACTGTTTGCTTGATCAGCCTTAGCCCCAGGACACCCGCATAAAACTCCAGATTTCGCCTGGCATCATCGGCAAGCACAGTAATATGGTGCAACCCGCCAATAAGATTGTTGGTTCCCGTATCCATCTTTTTACAATAACATTTAATGAAGAACAAGGCTGAAGATTAAATGTTCAGCCCTGATGTGAACAGCAAAAGCCACTGGCCGGTCAACGAACAGTGGCTTTTGGATCAGAAAAAAACAACCGGCAATTTATTCAAACAACAGGTGCTTCAGATTGGCTTCGGAGTCAGTAAATGTTTCAATATTCCCGGAAGTGGAGGTCAGCAGGGTGGTAAAACCCGGTCCATGTCCGGCAATGTTACTGTTGCTGTGTGTGATCACACCAATGGTGATTGCACCGGTTTTGAATATGCGTCCAAAAGAGTGATCGGCATCAGTAATGGCCACAATGTCTCCGAAACGAAGCTGATCCAGCCCGTATTTCTCAATAACAACCTCATCAAAAAGCTGGATGTCATAATCGCCGGTATAAACCTGGTCTGAACCAAGGCCGGAGCCCATAATTTTGGCAGGTACGGTCAGTGCGACCGGCACACGGAGCTTTCCCACGGAGGTAATGCCCATCCCTGCTTCGGTAAGTGCTTCAAGCAGATGCGGGCTCATACTGAAAGCCTGCACATCTCCGGCATTCTGCAGCTCCATACCCGCACCATGGGCATATACCTGCATCTTGTCACCGGGCGACATTTTATAAAGCACTTCCTGATCTTTGAAATCAACCATTACATGCTCAGAGCCACCGTGCTTGCCAATTACATAGCCGGTCTCTCCTTTGGCGTCACCGGTAAGTACCCTGACCTCGTTTCCTATACAGGAGAGCGCATTGAACGCCCGGCTTTCGCCACTGGACCGGTTGTTGGTGCTGCCGGGGTTGTAAAGGGTGACCGCAGGTTCTACATGGTCTCCAGCCAGGTTTATGGCTGTGTCGCCTGTCCGGAAATCATAGGTAATGCTTCCCGTTGCCGGCACCATCCTGACAGAACCATCCGCACCCACCCTGTAGGGCGTGCTGCCCAGACGTGCTTCTGCAATCCACCCAAGCACAGGCATCTTCACCAATTGCTCCCGGTTGAACTCCACCGGGGTGAGCGACTGGGCTTCCGCTGCAGTATGAAGAGATAATGAACAGATAAACATTGCACTTGCAAGGGCAAACAGCAGAGACTGCCTGCTTTTAAAACGGCTTGAATACATAATTAAAAAGATTTAATTGTTGGTGGTGTTAAAAATTTTTGCTGCGAAAGATAGTAAATTCTTTCAACACCGGGACATAAAAGCCGGCATCGTGTTAACGGATCAGCGTTGGGCCATCTCAAGGTCAACAAGGTGCTGATAGTGTTCAAAGAGATCCAGTATGGCAGTCACATAGTTCACAGGCTCCAGGCCCGAGGCATACCCATAGCGAACTTCCTCCCTGTTGAAATATTCAGGGTTGGACTTATTCAGCATATGTTCAGCGACTTGCCCGTGCCACACACCCGGGTCATCTCCGAAAGCTTCGGCCAGACGCCTGGCATCCTGCACATGCCCGTGCCCCACATTATAGGAAGCAATTACAAATTTCCTTCGTTCGTTTTCATCTTCAATTTGTTCTTTCCAATAATTCTGGAGCCATTGTAAAAACCTGACTCCCGCGGCAATATTCTCCTGAGGATCGAGTGGATTATCAGCACCAAATTCAGCCGCAGTCCGGGGCATCAGCTGCATCAGGCCAACGGCACCGGCCCAGGAGCGGGCCGAAGGATCGAATTGTGACTCCTGGTATATTAATGCTGCCAGCAACCGCCAGTCCCACCCAAGCTCATCCGCATACAGCTTAAGGTCTTCATCATAAGGCGAGATTGTCCCCCCTGTTACCGGGAAGAAATCACTGGCATAGCGGGCACGGAACGCACGACGGTTCTCATAATATTTATTGTAGATCACATAATAATCGCTTTGGGTGCGTGCTTCCTCCAGCCATTTATTGAGTGAATCAAGTAACTCAGGAGATGTGTGTCTCATGGCCCAGGCTGTCTGCTGCGGCATACTGACAGCTGTTTCCACGTCCAGATTCTGGTGGTAGGCAGATTTAATTTTTGCAATATTTTCATCAGCCACTGTATAATCGATTTCTCCATCTGCCACATATCTGATCAGCTCTTCCGTGGTGACTCCTTCGTCAGCCTCCACAATGTCAATATCTGCCCCGATTTCCTCAGAAAGATTGATCAGTCGGTCGAAGTATGCTGATCCGCGGCGCACATACACTGTTTTGCCGGAAAGCTCAATGGGGTTACGGATCAATTCGTTTTCTATATTGTGAAGCATCATCTGTCGCCAGTTTTCCGGTTTGCGCTGCACCAATACCTGCTGGGTCATATTGAATGGTTCCGAGAAAGCCAGTCTTTCCCGTCGTCCGGAGGTTACGGTCAGTCCATAGGCGATCAGATCACCCTCTCCCCTGTCAAGCATATCCATCATTTCCCCGAAATCACGGGCAATCTCAATACGCACAGGCAGGTCAATGTGCTCCCCGAAAAGCTGCAGGAGTTCATATTCATACCCCATGACTTCCCCCCGGTAAATAAAATAGCTCAGGGGGCTGTAACTTGTAATCGCGACGAGTTCCCCTCTTTCCCTGATCTCCGGCAAATCTTTCAGTCCGGCACCGTTATGATCGCCGTTTCCTGAAAAATCACAGGACAACATCAGAATTACGCCAGCTAAAAAGCCGGTCAGAAGGCTTATATGTTTTCGAAAAAAATGCATTTTATATTTTATTATACCCTAAAACTACGTATCCTGTGATGAAAAACCAAATTTTTTATACCGTTTAACCTGACGCTCATTCCTGTCAAAGGCAAATAAAACAGCTATCCTCTGAATTTTTGTTATTATTGCATACGAAACAACATTAAATTTTCACAACTTTCCCATTAATTCTTTAATCATGAAGAGAACTGCTTTTTACTACTTCCTGCCCGTGTATATTGGTCTGGTTGCTGCCCTGTTATTCACCGCCTGTGCATCTGACAATGCGGAGGTTATTTATATCAATGGCAATTTTTACACCCTGGATGAGGCTGTACCCAGAGCCGAAGCTGTTGCGGTGCGTGATGGTGAGTTTATTTTTGTCGGCGACGAGGACGGTGCCAGGATGTTTGCGGGGAATCACACAGAGGTGGTCGACCTGGGAGGTCAAACGGTTATCCCCGGACTAACCGAGAGTCACATGCATTTTGACAACCTGGGCCGTAATTTGCTGGTGGCTCCCCTGGATGTGTACTGGCTGCCCCTGGATGAACTCACAGAAAAACTCGAGGCCGCGGTAGAGGAAGCAGCTCCCGGCGACTGGATCATTGCCAGGGGGTACAATGATGCCATCTGGGATGAAAGCCCGCACCGTCGCATCCTGGATGCGGTAAGCCCCGAGAACCCGGTTGTGCTTCGCCGTTATTGCGGTCATGCGCATTTTGTCAACACCAGGGCCCTGGAAGAAGCCGGTGTTACTGCTTCCACAGAAGATCCTGATGCAGGAAGCATAATTCGTGATCAACACGGAGAACCCACTGGTGTGCTGGTGTCAGCCGCGGGAGCCTTGGTTACAGCTCATGTACCCCCCACCCCGTCTCTTTCTGAGGCAGAGGAACTTGAAGCGTTACAAATGGGCAGTGATGCACTGCTGGCAGCCGGAATTACCACTGTGCATTGCGCCTCAGGTATTGGCATGGATGATCTCAGGCTAAGACAGGAGGCTTTCAACCAGGGGTTTTTACAGGTACGCCTGATGGATGCGGTAAGTGTTGAAACAGCCCGGGAGTTGGGAAGCCCCCTTACCGGCCTTTATAACGATCGCTACACGGTTCGCTGGGTAAAAATGTTTGCCGACGGATCGCTCGGCGGACGTGGTGCAGCCATGCTCCAGCCCTATGACGATATGCCGGGAGAATATGGAGCCCTTCGTGCACTGGGTCAGGATGAAGAAGCCTATGCTGAATTGGTGGCGGAATTGCTTGAACTTGGATTCACGACCCGTACCCACTCTATTGGCGACCGGGGAAACAGGGCCACACTGAATGCCTTCGAAAAGGCCATGGAGATGGCAAATAAACAACCGGAAGAGGCACGACTGGTAGTGGAACATGCCCAGGTGCTTCATCCGGATGACATCGAAAGATTTACAGACAGAAGGATCATTGCATCCATGCAACCGGTGCATGCCACGGAAGATATGCTTTTTGTGGAAGACCGTATTGGCCCTGAAAGAGCTGCCGGAGCGTATGCATGGCGCAGTATACTTGATCAGGGAGGCATCATTTCCGCTGGCTCTGATTACGGAGTTTCTCCCTTCAATCCTTTTTACGGGCTTCATGCGGCCGTAACCCGTCAGGACCGTGAAAATTATCCGGAAGAAGGCTGGTTTCCTGAACATTGCATGACCCGTGAAGAAGCATTGAAAGCCTACACAAAATGGCCCGCCTATGTGGAATTTTCCGAAGACAGAAAAGGTAGTATAAGCCAGGGAAATCTCGCGGATTTCATCGTGATCGACCGTGACTACTTCGAGGTGCCTGTGGAAGAAATTCATCAAACAGAAGTACTTCGGACGGTATTGGCTGGCCAGACAGTATTTGTGGCCGAATAGTTCCCGCAGTAAGACACCCGCCGGGAATCAGCCGGGATTGTCAAAAAATCAACATTGTCATTCACCATAACCAACAACAACATGATACGATCAAATTTAATTATTACCGCCTTAATTTTTTTCCTGATGAACGTCCTGGTAAGCACTGCAGTGTTCGGATGTTTTACCGTTATCGTGGGTAAGGACGCAAGTCGTGATGGCTCAGTGCTTTTCGGCCACCTTGAGCAGAATGGAGGATTGCGGAATATGAGTTACCGCTATGTCCCCCGTATTAATCATGAACCGGGCGATGTGGTTCACCTCCACCGGGGTGGCACCTGGCCCCAGCCGGAAGAAACATACGCTTTCCTTTGGACGAGCAATATCGGGACAGAGTTTGCCGATGGTTACTTCAATGAATGGGGTGTGGCAGTGGCCTCGGATGCCTGCGCCACAAGGGAGGACTCTTATGAAGAGCTGGTGGAGCGCGGCCAGATCACTGACGGAGGTATCGGGTATAAACTTCGTCGGCTCATTGCCCAGCGGTCACGCACTGCCAGGGAAGGTGTTGAGGTAGCAACTGAACTGCTCAACCACTTTGGCTATGCTTCTTCAGGGAGGACTTATGTGATTGCAGATGCCGATGAGGCATGGGTCATTAGTGTGGCAGCCGGAAAAAACTGGATTGCCCAGCGGGTTCCGGACGATGGCGTTGTACTTCTTCCCAATGTACATATTATTGGATCTGAAGCGGACCTGAACGATACGGAAAATGTGATCGCATCAGAGGGCCTTGTCGATTACGCTATTTCCCGTGGTTGGTATGATCCCGATTCCGGTGAACCTTTCAGTTTCCGGGAAGCTTTCAACCGCCCGGCCCGCGAAGGCAGTTTTATGGATGAAAATGGGGTAGATCCAAGGCAGTGGTTCAGCCAGTCTCTCGTCAGGGGAGAATTGATCGAACTTCCTGCAGACGGTCAGCTTCCTTTTGCCCTTTACCCTGACCGTAAATTTGATGTCATGGATGTGGCAAATATCATTCGCAGCCACGGACACATTGAAGGACAGGATCCGGATATGACAATGTCTTACCGCCTGGGGATGGAGGAAGGCGTTTCTCCCCACGACCGTGACGGTGGCGGTTCCGGCCAGATATGCAGCGGCACCAGCCAGGAGTTGGTCGTGTATCAGCTGAGAAACTGGATGCCCGCTGAGATCGGATCGGTTGGCTGGCGAACTACGGCGGCTCCCTGCGGATCTGTACTGGTACCCTGGTATGCCGGCGTAAATAAAACCCCGGCCCCGTACTACAAGCCCTGGCCCCTGAAAGATGCCCTGGATGTGGAGTTTCAGTTCAACCCGCCGGAGGGTACCTTCGATTATGACCCGGAGAACGCCTTTGATGTATTCAATGCCCTGGAAAACATGATCGACCTGAATTATGTCCGAAATATAGAAATGGTCAGGGAAGAATGGGATGCCATGGAGCAGGAACAGTTTGACATGCAGGAAGCCATTGAAAAACTCGCACTGGAACTATATGAACAGGATAAGGATCTGGCCGTAAGCTTCCTGACAGGGTATTCCAACTATCGCGCCATGTATGCCCTGGAAAAAGCCAAAGATCTACTGAATAACCTGAAAACAATTCACTGGGCACATTAATAAAACGCACTTATGAAAACAAATTTCGGTCCCTCAAAAATTCTGTTTCCCAGCCCTGTGGCACTGGTGGTAACGGGAACCATGAACGAAGCCAATATAGCCACCATCGCCTGGGCCAGCCTGCTAACCAGTAAGCCCCCGACACTGGGTATTTCTGTGGGACAGAAAGGGTTTACCGGAGAGGCAATCAAGAACAACAACAATTTCAGTGTTAACATCGCCACGGTGAACATCATGACCGAAGCGGATTTTTGTGGAATTACCACCGGAAAGGAGATTGATAAATTCGAACGATCCGGCCTGACAAAAATGCCTTCCAATGTCATCGAGTCACCCATTATCAAAGAGTGTCCGCTTAACCTGGAATGCAAGCTGACGGACTGGCGGATCATCGGGCAGACCATCCATTTTGTGGGTGAAATTGCCGAAACCCATGTGGATACGAAACTATTGGGCGACACTGCTGATCTTGGCTCCATTGATATTGGCGCCTTCAACCCCCTGATCTATTTCGGGGGTGTGAGGGAATACAGAAAAGTGGGGGAGAAAATCGGAGATGCCTACCAAATTGGCAAACAACCCAGGTAACAGATTAACGTAGTCGCCTAATGCCCCAGCAGATCCTTGATAAGACGGTTTTTTCCCTTTCCGAAGTTGGCAGAAGTATTCAGAAAACGCTCCGGAACAGGTATTCAAACAGTTACTGGATCAGGGCTGAATTGAATAAGCTCAATCATTACGGGCAGTCCGGTCACTGTTTCCCGGAACTGGTTGAAAAAGATAATGATACGATCAGGGCACAGATGCGGTCAGTCTTATGGAGAGAAGATTATGCTGCCATCAATGGTAAATTTCTTGAGGTATTAAAAGAGCCGCTGAAAGACGGGATTAAAATCCTGCTACTCGGCAGGATTTCCTTTGATCCCGTTTACGGGCTTTCTATTCGCATTGTGGACATAGACCCTTCCTTTACCCTGGGGGACCTGGAACAGGAGAAGCAGGCCTGCATTGCTGCACTGGTAAGAGAAGGATTGTTTGAAAAGAACAAAGCACTCAGCGTTCCGCTGCTCCCGCAGAGAATCGCGGTGATCTCTGCAGAGACCAGCAAAGGGTATGTTGACTTTACCCGCATCATTGACCAAAACGAATCACATTACCGGTTTTTTCATATGCTTTTCCCCGCATTACTGCAGGGTGACCAGGCAGCCCGTTCCATTTCGGCTCAACTTACCTGCATCAAAGAGATCATTCAACATTTCGACCTGGTTGCCATCATTCGTGGCGGAGGAGATGACATCGGGCTTTCCTGCTATAACAACCTGTATCTTTCCAGGGCTGTGGCGGATTTTCCGCTTCCGGTATTTACAGGGATCGGCCATGCCACCAACGAAACCGTGACGGAAATGGTCGCACACACGAATGCGATCACCCCTACCAAACTTGCTGAAACACTGATTGCTTATTTCCGGGACTACGATAATAAGGTCTGGAATCTGGCTGAAAAAATCAACCATGCAAGCCGGCAGCAGCTGACACTGAACCGCCATCTATTTATATCCAGTGTGAATCAATTAAGATCGGGGGTAAATGAACAGCTTGCACATGAACGCTACGGACTGCAGGAATCATCACTGCGGTTAAAATCTGGGACTAAATCCCTGTTGAGTGACAACGGTCGTGAACTAAAAGGACTGGAATCTTCCGTTGGGCAGCTTCATCCTGACAATGTGCTGAAAAGGGGTTACAGCATAACCCGGCACAAAGGCAAAGCTTTGAAAAGCGGGCAGAAACTCAGGAAAGGGGACTTGCTTGAAACGACACTTTTCGACAGTGTAGTCCAGAGTCAAACCATCACAACCCAAAAAAGAGAAAAACCATGACTGACAAACCGGCATACTCTGAAGCATTTCAGGAATTACAGGAAATTGTCGCCGATATAGAGGACGGACAGATCGATGTGGATGCATTGTCCGAAAAGGTGAAACGGGCAGCAGAGCTGATCCGGATCTGCAAGGAAAAACTCCGGGGTACCAGTGAAGACGTACAGCAGATACTAAAAGAACTGGAGGAGTCCGGTTCCGGCAATGAGATGCACGACAGGTAACTGATTCACCTAATGCACATG
>SL_3KL_010_SEDDRAFT_10000736_pt1 | contig 28168 bp, 23 predicted proteins | sample SodLakKL_010_SED_2_FD_10381 | JGI IMG/M metagenome (IMG submission 10381)
ACCAATTTGGCGAACCTGGCAATTTCCGGAGGTTCCATTCACTATGAAAGAGCCATTAATGATGCCTCTTCTGCTCAGCTTGGCGTATTTTTATCTGCAGTAACTGTTGATGATACAAAGTTCAGCGGGTTCGGTATCATACCCCAATACCGGTACTATACCGGCGACAGGGAAGTACAATCCGGTTTCTATATTGCACCGCTGATAGGATACCAGGTTTTTTCTCTTGAATCTACACTGGAAGGATCCTCATCGGAAGCGAATTTCACCATGCTTGGTGCCGGGCTTGATATCGGTAACAAATGGCTTTTGGGTGCATTTGCGGTCGAATTGTCGGCGGGTGTTTCCTTTAATTCCGCCACCCTTGACATCAAAACGGGGCTTGAGGATGATTTCAGCCTTGGAGGATTTGGAAGCACCACACCACGTATTGGTGTTTCATTCGGTTATGCTTTTTAAATAAGCCATCATCTCGTTTCTGATTCGTGAAATATTCTGTTTTATGAAATGGCCGGCACACTGATAAATCGACATTCAGTGTGTCGGCCTTTTTTACTACAGTATAATCTGAATCTTTTGGTTTGTGCCCTTTCGATTCATCCGATGACGGGAAGTCATCGGATGAATGTACAGGCAAAAAAGGTCTAACGACTTTTTTGGGTTAATCAGATCATTTTCTCAGCACATCCTGAAGCGACTCGTCTTTCTCAATGACAGACCTGGCAAACGGGCAGAGAGGTATCACTTTTAATTGGTTTACCCGGGCATGGTTTACGATGTGTTCAACCAGTATTTTTCCGACACTTTCGCCTCTAAGTTCAGCAGATACTTCGGTATGATCGATGATGATCTGTGTCTGCCCTGCCTTTGAGTAAGTGATTTCTGCTTTCACATTTCCATTCATTTCAATGAAAAATGACCCTTTACTTTCACCTTCTTTGTGTTGAATATGCATGGCAGTGTTTATATTAAGTTGAGTTCCTGATCGCTGATTTGCCTTACCCTACATAAACCAGGCCTGGCTAAAAATCTATAATTAAGATTGGCAATCATCGGAAATGCCCCCAAAGATCCCACCAATCGGAGCTTTTATCAGACAGAAAACCGATGAAATGTTCTCCGAAAAACCAACCCATCAAGGCACAACAAACTACATACGTGATAAAGAGAGGGTGCGTCAAATAAAGGACGATTGAGCCGTCTATTGCCAGCGGAGTAAGGGCAAAAAACAGGACCTGCAAAAATATTACACCCATAAATGCTGCGCTGACCGTATGGATGATTCTTTGAAAAAAGGTTGGAGCGGCACGATGAGAACCCTCGTCTATTTTGATATCCATAGCTTGACAAATTCGATTTCTTATCAGGTTAGTTGCGTCGGCTTAATGTAACTAATTTTAGCCAACAACTTGATCACAACATGTTTTCCATTACCGGGACGGTGCAAAGTCAGATTGATTCGTCCCGGTTCGCTGCGTAGAGCAATCGCATGCATGCGCTACTGCCGGTTTGCATAAGGAGTAATAAAAATCACCAGACCCCTCTAAATCATTATCAGTTTGGATTACCGCAATTCAGATATCAAACTACCCGGAAAACACCGCCAGCAGCGTGAATTCCCCTTTCTTATGAATTACTGATCCGCAATATCTCTGAAAGACATTGCGGATCTTCGGAATACGCTACGGGTTCGAAGCTGTGAATAAAAAAAAGCCCCGTATTCAGAATACGAGGCTTTAGATAAAGTACGCCCGTAGGGACTCGAACCCCAAACCTTCTGGTCCGAAGCCAGACGCTCTATCCAATTGAGCTACGGGCGCATGTTGCATTTTAAGACAGCTTCAAATATAAGGATTGTTTCGAAGAGAAAATACCTCATTTTTTTTTGACCGGCCGGAAATACGGAAAATAGAGTAGTGCGGCAGGTTACTTTTAAAAACGGTACTCTATCCGGGTTTGTAAGGAAAAACGGTTGTAGAAATTATCCGGGTTGAAGAGGAACTCCTGCCGGGAGTAGTCAAAGATAATGAAGCCGAGCACGCTGTCGGTGATACTTTTCTGGGCTTCAATACCGATGAACCTCGATTCGGCAAGGAATATTTCGTCCAGCCCTGTTTGAAAAGTTCTCTCTTCCGGAGAGAACCCGAATCCTCCACGCAATGTAATGTAGTTATCAGCATCTGCAAGGTATCGTCTCAGAAAGAAATTATAAGATCGGGATACTCCGATGTCACTTGGAGTGAAATACGGTCGGGCAGTGAGCATCCAGTTGCCAAAATAGCCGGTCAGTGAACCCGTTAGAAATGTGATATTATTATGGGGGTATCGAAGGTGGCGTGCTCCGGCAGAAACTTCAAGGTTTGCAGGGAGGCTTATATACAGTTCTCCACCATAACGAAATTCAGGATAAATGCTGCCGGATGAATAACCGAAATTCAGGTACCCATACCATCCGTCACCAAATTCAGGATAAAAATCAATTTCAGGCTGAAACCCTGTTTCATCAAACCGGTTTGCGGTATTGAGTCTGGTAATCCATGTTCCGATCGATGTTCCCCCCGAAAGCTGAAGGTAGCCGGAATGCCAGGAATTATAAACTTCACTGAAATGATCGTAGGTATAGGAGGCCGAGAAAGCAAATGGCTGGCGGTCGAGCTGAAGGGTTTCACGAAGCTCTGCTGCGTCACGGTTACCCGGGTGTAATCGTTCAACCTGTGCCAGTGTCTTCATTGCATCGTCCACCTGCCCGTTAAGATGATATGCAGCAGCAAGCTTGATCAGAAGTTCTGGATCAACATTGTGATGCCTGGCTGCAGATTTACCAGCCTCAACCGCCTGTTGATAATTATGATCCCAAATTTCAACGTCAATCAGGGTTAAATGCGCCTCTTTATGACCGGGTGATTGATTCAGTACAACCTGAAGCTCCGATCTTGCATCTGCAAATGAGCCATTCCAGGAATAGATACGGGCTTTTAAAATCCTGACATCATGGTATTCCGGGGAGATTTCAAGGATTGCTGAACCGATTGAGTGAGCTGTCTCATACTCGCCGGCATAAGCCATTTCCCGGGCATTTTGAAACGCTTCATCGACATCCACAATTTCCTGAGCAGATATTGGAATAACAGATAATAAGAGAACAATTGGGGTAACCAGTAAATTATTCAAAGATGACAGATTTTTTATCATTAATCTTTTAAAAAGTTGCCGATTATAAGCTTAATTTACAATTAGAGTTAATTATAAATGAAAAGAGGTGATTGTACCGGGATCGTTACATCACTCTGAAGCAACGTTCCAGGGAGTTGATTTAAAGTGATTAAAGAAGTCCGGGATAACGGTTAACGGATAGTTTGAGTGGGTATTGATGAGTATACAGATTCCAGTCCCATCTTCAGGAGCAAAAGCGATCTCGCTGCGGTATCCGTTTACATATCCTCCGTGGTATACGATTTTCTGTCCATGATTATCAAGCACTCTCCAGCCCATTCCATAATGCGATTCGTCCACTCCCTCCCAATGCCGGCTAAATCGTTGGTTTCGGATGGTAGCTAACGGTTCATAGATTTCTGCAAGCGTCTCTTCAGAAATAACTTCAGGGTAATGCCCTGTTAACAACAACAGCCACTTACCCATATCTGAGGCAGATGCATTCATCCCACCGGAAGAAACCGCATTGTAATATTTCCCGGAAATTGGAACGGGAACGCGTCCCCGTGCAGGTGAATTATAGATATGCGGCGATGCTTTATTACCTGAATTTAATATGCTGTCAAAACTTACAGAGGAATGATCCATCTCTAACGGTTTTAAAAGCATTTCATACAGCAGCGTGTTAAAGTCGGTGTCAGCCCGGGCTTCCAGAACTTTTTCTACCACTGAATATGCCGCATTCTGATAGGAATGCTGAGCACCTTCTTTTGCGATCAGGGGTACCTGTTCCAATCGGGGGATAATCAGGTCCAAAGAGAGTCCGTCTTCCACCAAATTCGTATATGCATGGCGTGGCAATCCGGAGGTATGAGATAACAAATGCCTGACCTGAATCCGGCCGGTTTGTTCCGGATCATTCAGCCTGAAATCCATCAAATAACTGGATACTGGCTGATCCCAGCTTACGGCTCCTTTTTCTGCCAACACACCGGCCAGAACCGAGGTAAAGCCTTTAGACAGGCTTCCAAGTCTGAATACGGTATGTTCATCCACTTCTTCGGGCTTTCCTCTCTCTTTCACGCCAAACCCTTTTTGAAATACAACCCGCCCCTCTTTTACGATGACAACCGCTCCGCCGGGGATTTGTTCGCCGTTTAGCCCTTCTTCAAAATTCATTGCAAATTCTTCCAGGAACATAGTCAGGGAATGATCCATCACCCATTCTTCGGGCTCAGGCTTGGAAACATCCGGCTCCGGTTGGAAATTGGTAAAGGCAAGGTACGATCCGATAATAATGGCCAGTAAAAGAATTGCAGATAAATTTCGAATCATAGAATATCGATGTGTGTTCTCAGGATGGGGTTCCTGTTTCTGATAAAATTGATCACTAAGGATACTAAAAAAATGATTCCGATAGAAAATAGTTTCATTCAGCGAATTAGATGTTATATTTTACTTTTCGGGAATCAGAAACTGTTTTTGATCAGTTCACGTTATACATATCCATTCCGATTTATTGCAGGTTCCGATGGAGTCGGTTAATATGTCGGATAATCATGCAATTTGGTGCGTTGGAGGATCAACGCTGATTCTTTGTATCAGCATCAAATTTTGTATATAGGTATAAATATTATAGGCCTTATGAGTCTGATATGATGAATGAAAAATTATTTATAACAATTCTCCTTTTCCTGATAGGATCTGTGTTGGCTTTCTGGGATCAGGATAATAATGGAGTTAATGAACAGGAGAACGATGAACCCGGTATTGTAAGTGTAATCAGTGTAAAAGGTACGATCGGGCCAACCACGACTAATTATCTTCAGCGAACGAAACGAATCGCAGAGGAAGCAGGACACGATGCACTCATTATGGAACTGGATACTCCGGGAGGATTACTTGATTCTACACAGGATATCGTTCAGATTATGCTGCAATCAGATTTACCGATTATCGTGTATGTATCACCTGAGGGAGCAAATGCAGGAAGTGCCGGTACATTTATAACACTCGCAGCGCATATTGCAGCTATGGCTCCTGCTACAAATATCGGCGCAGCATCACCGGTAACCATGGGCGGCGGAGAGATGGATACAGTTGCCCAAAAGAAGATTTTCAGCTATTCGGAAAGCTATATCGAAAGTATTGCGGAGGAACGCGGACGAAATGCCGAGTGGGCAAAATCGGCTGTTCGAGACGGTGCTTCCGTTACCAGCCGTGAAGCTCTCGAACTGAATGTTATCGATCTGATCGCAGATAACCTGGATGACCTGCTTGATAAGATACACGGCATGGAGGTTGAAGGACAAACTCTGAATACCAGAGGAGCAGAGATCAATCGTATCGAGAATAATCTCGCAGAGATTTTTTTCAGTTTTATTCTGCGTCCTGAAGTGATGCTGATTTTAACACTGATTGCGATTTATGGGATCGTGGGTGAAGTAACTAACCCCGGTGCGATTGTGCCGGGTATGTCGGGTGCGATTGCCCTGATTCTGTTGCTATACGGTGTTGCAGCAATGCCGATTAACATCGCCGGTTTTCTGTTGATGGGGCTTGCCATTGCTCTCTTTGTGATAGAAGCTTTCACGCCAACCTACGGAATACTTCTGACCGGGGGTACAGTCTCATTTTTCCTCGGGGCACTCATGCTGTTTCAGGATATGCCGGAGGAGATGCAGATCTCGCTCTACTGGCTGGTGCCGGCAACACTGCTGACAGCACTGTTTTTTGCCTGGATTGTATCCTATGGAATCAAAGCACAATTTGGTGAGCACCGGGCGGGGCTTGAATCCTTGATTGGAAAAGATGCCCTGGTACTCGAAACTGTAGACAGCTCCGGGGGAAGAGTATCTGTATCAGGTGAGTACTGGAATGCTTATACTCTGGAGGGTGATGTCATTAATAAGGGCGAACGATGTGAAATCGTGGATTTTGAAGGACTTAAAATCATAGTTAAACCTAAGAAAAAAGTAAAGGAGACCACACATGGATGAAAGTGCACTAACTAACTACCTGGTATGGATGATTACACTTGTCGTATTCCTTGCGGTATTTTTGCCGCAAATGTTCAAGATCCTTCGGGAGTATGAACGGGGAGTAGTTTTCAGATTGGGTAAATTTTATATGACCAAAGGCCCCGGCCTGATCGTATTGATTCCCTTTATCGATAAGATTGAAAGGGTTGACCTTCGGGTATTGACCATTAATGTTGATAAACAGGAAGCGATCACCAAAGATAACGTAACTGTTCAGGTGGATGCGATTACATTTTTTCGGGTTATTGATGCCGAAAAAGCTGTAATCCAGGTTGAGCGATACATTGCAGCAACTTCAATGCTTGCACAGACCACTCTCCGATCCGTAGTCGGGCAGGTTGAACTTGATGAACTGCTTGCAGAAAGGGATGATATCAACAAAAGGATTCAGGAAACGATCGATACACATACCGACCCATGGGGGATCAAAGTGGTCTCAGTAGAGGTTAGAGATGTGATTTTGCCTGAAACTATGAAGAGAGCGATGGCACGCCAGGCCGAGACGGAACGTGATCGTCGTGCGAAGATTATTAATGCTGAAGGTGAATTCCAGGCTGCGAAAAAACTGGTTGAAGCTGGTGAAATGATTCAGAAAACTCCGGTCGCACTGCAGCTCCGATTCCTTCAGACCATGAATGAGATCAGTGAAGAGAATGCAACATTTGCATTTGTACCACTGCCCCTTGACTTCTTTAATGCATTTAGCCCGAAGAAAGATTAACCGAAAGTCGGCTTTGTGAATTGAGATAATAAGAAGCCCCATGTTTAGGTCTTGGGGCTTTTTTAATTGAAAACCGTAAGTTTTGATGTAAGATCCATTTCAGGCCATGAATCTAATGCAATCAATTTATCATCAGAAAATACGTGAACAAAAACCTGGGGAACCATGATGTTTCGCATAATCTATTCCCTCTTGTTGCTCATGCTGATCGCTGTGGTTGCCTTCGGGGCTCCATTCTCCGATACTGATAATGATAAGGTCAGTGATTCATCCCCCACATGGGCGATTGCTTTGCATGGCGGAGCGGGTGTCATTTCCAGAGATCTCCCTGAGGAGAGGGTACAGGAGTATTACGATTCACTCGAGGAAGCCCTTGAGATCGGTGAAAATATTTTGAAAAATGGCGGATCTGCACTGGATGCTGTGGAACAAGTTGTAAGGTATCTTGAAGATAACCCGCTTTTTAACGCCGGTAAAGGGAGTGTGTTGACAAATGAAGGTAAGCATGAACTCGATGCGGCTATCATGGATGGGAGTACGCTGGCAGCCGGCGCATTAACCGGGTTAACCACGGTCAGAAACCCGGTCTCCCTGGCTCGTCATGTAATGGAAAATTCAAGACATATATTCTTTTCAGGCAGCGGAGCGGAACATTATGCCGATCAAACGGAAGTGGAGCGTGTGGAAAATGACTGGTTCTTTACCCAGCGCAGGTATGAGCAATGGCAGCGTGCTCAGCAGCAAGGTGGAAATTTCGGTTACCCGGACCGATTGGATGAAGAAGATAACACGTTCAGGTATGGCACAGTAGGTGCATCCGCACTGGATCGAAACGGAAAACTTGCAGCAGCTACTTCAACGGGGGGAATGACAAATAAAATGTATGGACGTGTCGGGGACGTTCCGGTCATCGGGGCCGGAACGTATGCAAACGATTTTGTGGCAGTTTCAGCAACCGGCTGGGGAGAGCAGATCATGCGAAATGTATCGGCTCATACGATTGCAAGTTACATGGAATTTACAGGAAACAGCCTTGAGGAATCTATTGACTACCTGTTGACAGAAAGACTGAATCCGGGTGATGCGGGGTTTGTAGCCGTGGATAAGGATGGCAATGTTTCCCTTCAGATGAATACTGCAGGAATGTTTCGTGCCGGATCCAATGAAGCCGGGTTCAGGGAAATTGCAATCTGGGATTGATCGCAAATCATACAGGAACCTGAATAACGGTGGACGATATGCGATGTTTTTACATCAAAAATCGTTAATCGCAAATCATGCGCGAACCTGACTTTCCCAGGATGGTCTCATGATTATCGGGATCCTGTCCAACCGATCAACCGATCAATTTTCAATCTGCAATTTTTAATGATCCCGGGAAACAGGCCCGGCTGCCTGTTTCTATATTCATTGGGATAAANACAGCAGAATAATCGTGTTGCTAACAAGAATCAGTTTACTCGATACCGTAATTGAACTTGTCTCTGAGTTCCTGGATATAGATACCGATATCATTCCGGAGTTCAAACAACCTCGAGTGTAGCTTGCGATACATGGGGGGTGTCATGTATGCAATTTTACGCTGTTTCTGGAGCATGTTCAGTGCATTATTGGCACAGTAAAGGGCCTTTTTGTTATATGCAATATTCCCGCCGAGATAATCCTGTTCGAATCCGAATGAATAACCACCTGCAATTTTTGCACTGATTTTGAGTATTTCACCGACGAATTCATGATACGTTTTATTGTGATACTGCTCATGTACAGATTCCGCCCACTTGAGTACATCTACAGCAAGGTATTTGGATGTGAGATAGATCTGCAGATTATCGAGTGATCCGTAATCGGAGTTGGTGTATTCGTCGCTGAGAAATTTCCATTCTTCACCAGCGTCAAAGTCTTCATCTTCTTCATCGAGAAAAGGAATCTCTTCATCGTTCATAAAGAAGAAGTCGTCATCTTCAAAGTCATCCTCGTCATCTTCCCAGTCGTCCTCGTCTTCCGGAAAATAGGCTTCATCGAGTAATAGTTCCTCTTCGATAAAAGCATCTACAGCCTGATTTTCATCAAGATTTTCCTGGAGCAGAGTGATCCAACGTGGAAGATTGCCTTTGGGGTCTGAAGTAATGAACTTTCGTAGTTGCTCGCTTCTTTTTTCAAGCTCATCAAGATGGGCTTCCCACTGGTGCTCATCCCAATAGAGCTCGTCGTCGAAACCGTCAAAGCTCATGTATGTGGCCTAGATGATGTTAAAAGTTACTACAGGTATTAAAACAAAATCTTTTGATCACCTGCAAGTGTAAATTACAAATTTAACGCCAATTTGTAAGGATTTATTTTATTTGGGAGGGTATGTGAATTTGGAGATAAATTTCATTCCCATGTTATAAGGAAAGATAAAATTAAGCCTGAATTGTTACTTGATAATCTTGAATTGTTCAGGTTGTGATCTCTAAAAGTAACTCTGCCATTAAGTAGATGTGAGAGTATAATAATCAAGCTATATAAAACCTGATAATAAAGCCGCGAAGATCTGGGGACTCACTGAGCCGGTAACTTTGCAATACAGATATTTAGAAAAATTGTTTTCTAATCTGAATTCAGATCTTCGCGGAAAGTATTGAAGGCTGTCAATTGCTGTTGTTTCGGCCCCTTTCGGCTTGCAAAACCGGATGGAGCATATACTGACCGTTGCCGGTCTGGTGTATCGATTTTTCAGCATCAAAGTTTATGGTCAGGTCAAACTCTTCACCAGAATGCAATCTGCTGTTGAATTTGATTTTGTAACCGGACTGCTGGCCACTGGGCACTCTAAGACTGTGTTCTTCACCATTTTCATCGATCACATGATTATTTTCACCCAATATGAGTCGGATTTCAGAGTAAAATCCTGCCGCAAGGTCAGCACTTGTCAGAAATGTATCCGCATTTGTCAAATCGAGAAGGTTAATCGTAGTTGGTTCTACATCCACGGTAATCCACTCGAATCTGCCCTGGGAATCTTCATCAATTACAACAGAATCTGCACTTACAGTATCAATTCTTACTTCCGAGTAACGCATTCTGAGTTCAATTACTTCGATGTTTACTTCCTGAAGCCCGTCGACACTTTCTTCAGTGGTATCATTCGAATCATCAGAGTCGTCGTTTTCCTGGTCTTGATTATCAGATACATCTTGCTGAGCACTTACAGGAGTATTCGCAATATGAAAGTTAATCGTTCCTTCACCTTCACTGCCATCAAGGTTCAGATCACCGCAGGCAGTAAGACCGGCAAAAGCAAGGATTAAAACAACAAGGGATGATAGCTTGAATAAATTTTCAGATGAGTATTTTTTATTTGTCATTTTGCCTAAAAGCTTTGAAATTACAGGTTAATTTAGATAGTTCACCCTGCTTCTTCAGGGGAGTGCAAGCCTTCATACCTTGGTTTTGATAAAATGTTCCAACCTGTTGAAATTAAATGTGTTACAATATTCTATTATTCAACATTAAAAAGCCCCGCCATAATTATTTATGACTGTTGGTATCTCTCTGGATATTTTATTAATTAAGGCCTTTTTACTTTTCTATTAGCTACTGTACTTTGAGCTTGAGTGTAACATTATCGCCAACAACCAAGTTGCCGGATTCCGTAACAGCACTCCAAGCGAGGCCAAAATATTTTGGTTAAGCTCACAGCATTATTTGCCAGATTTTTTGCCTTTAAAGACTGTTTCCCACCCTTCAAATAAAACTTCATATTTATCTGCAAGATGAACCATTCTGATGCAGTGGCGATCAAGCGGTTCACTACCTTGATGCCAATCATAGATAGCAATACAAACCCACTGACTGGCCGAAGTTTTTACTAATTGGATTTGATATCCTCTCTTTTTGAGTACTGATGCCAGGCGATACAATAACCCTTCTTCAAATGAAGAAAATCTGAATTGAACGGGTTTTGATCCGGACGAAGTTGTATCCAGTAAATCAAGAATTTCCATAATGGTATTGTTAGGTACCGGTGATTTCGACTCCATAAATCTCCCTTTAATTCTCTCTTTCTTTTAAAGTAAGATCGGAGTTAAATAAATTCCTTACAGATCCGGCTTAAAAAATTCAAGATTCTATTTATCTGGCCTTGAATAGTTGAAATCAATCTGACTTACCTGTCATTCCTGAAGCCACTTCTTCATAGTAATTTTCATATTCTTCGACAAGCCTGGACAATTCGAAAATTTCGGCTCGTTTGCGGGCATTTTTAGCCATTTTGGCATGAAGTTTTTCATCCTTAAGTATCTTTACTGAGTATTCTGCCATGCAGTCGATATCATCCAGATCACACAGATACCCGGTTTCTCCATGTATATTGACTTCAGGTAATCCTCCAATATTTGAACTTACAACGGGTACACTGCAGCTCATGGCTTCGAGCGCTGCAAGGCCAAAAGTTTCACTTCCGGAAGGTATAAGGAAGAGGTCTGCAATGGATAATACCTCTTCAACCTGTTCCTGTTTTCCGAGGAATCTTACTTTATCACAGACACCGAGTTCTCTGCAGCGGCTTTCAGCCTTTTTTCTGTCAGGCCCGTCTCCTACCATTAACAGTTTGGCATCAATTCCACTTTTTACAATCCGGTGGAATACACTGACAACTTCCGGAACCCGCTTTACTTCCCGGAAATTAGAGACATGGACGACCACTTTTTCACCATCCGGACAAATCGCTTTTTTAAAATGCTCTTTCTTTGTTCTCTTGAACCGTTCAAGATCTATAAAGTTTGGAATCACCTTGATTTCCTTTTTGATATCAAACCTGCGATAGGTTTCTTCTTTCAGGAATTCCGATACAGCAGTAACGCCATCGCTCTGGTTAATTGAAAAGTCTACGACCTGTTTGTAGCTTGGGTCACTCCCGACTATAGTTATATCAGTACCATGCAAAGTCGTGATGATAGGTACATGTGCTGCTTTTTCTGCCAAAATCTGTTTAGCAAGATAAGCACTTGTTGCATGTGGAATGGCATAATGCACGTGTAGAACATCCAGCTTTTCATATTGTATCAGGTTGGCCATGAGGTTTGCCAGGGCCAGGTCGTACGGGGGGAACTCAAAGAGCGGGTAACTGCTTAAATCAACTTCGTGATATGCTATGTTGGTTTGAAACGTATCGAGTCGTGCAGGTCGCGCATAACTCAAAATATGAACATTATGATCTTTCTGAGCAAGCCCTTTCGCAAGTTCTGTAGCGATAACTCCACTTCCGCCAAATGTCGGGTAACAAACGATACCTATATTCATTATACTTATTCAGTTCAATTATTGATATATGAGCCAATCATCCGGTTTACCCATAATTAAAACATACAACCTTTCTTGCTGAAAATACGATCCGGTCCAAATATAATTTTACATAAACCGTTTTTGTATTAATCGTAATTTATTCACCAATTTGCATGATTAGGTGAAATTTGACAATTGCATTATATTTGTGACGGTAATTTAAATATAAACTTCTTCAATCCTGTTTCGAAATGGCTGGACATTCCAAATGGGCGAATATTCGCCACAAAAAAGCAAAAGAAGATGCCAAACGCGCAAAAGTTTTTACCCGCCACATACGTGAAATTACGGTTGCTGCACGTGAGGGCGGTGGAGATCCGGACCATAATCCAAGGTTATCACTTGCTATTGAGAACGCCAAAGGTGTAAATCTGCCCAAGGATAATATCGAACGGGCTATTAAAAAAGGGACCGGCGAACTGGATGACGGAACTGGTAATTATGAGGAAACAACCTATGAGGGTTACGGCCCGGGAGGAATAGCTTATTATATCGAGGTAACAACTAATAATTACAATCGAACAGTAGGTGAGATTCGTCATATTTTTACAAAATTCGGTGGAAACCTGGGAACTGACGGATCAGTAGCTTATTTGTTTGATCAAATTGGCATGATTCGTATTGCCGCTGACGGCCATGATGAAGAGGAGCTGATGCTTTCTGCAATCGATGCCGGGGCTGAAGATATCTCCAGGGAAGAAGATTTTTTTATTGTAACAACATCGAGAGAGAATCTGTTTCAGGTCCGAAATAACCTGGAAGATTTTGGTGTTGAAATTGAATCTGCCGAACTGGACAGAGTACCAATGACCGAAGTGAAAGTTAATCCGGATACAGCAAAGTCAAATTTCAAAATGATGGAAATGTTTGATGATAATGATGACGTATCCAAAGTTTATACAAATATGCAAATGGATGACGAAACAATTGAAGTGGCAGAATCAATTTAATACAATTGATGTAATCTTGATCTTATTTGAACGTTGGATATTACGCTTAAACCAGACAGATTTATAATTCATGCAAAGAATATTCATCATTTTCATAGTCTTTTTTCTTGCATTTGCCCCGAATGATGCACGTAAAGCAAATGAAGCTTACGAGAATGGTAATTATGCATCTGCAGTTGAACTTTACAGGCAGGCGATTCAGGCAAATCCGGATGATCCCCGGCTATATTTCAATCTTGGAAATTCACTGGCTCAGATTGGCAGAGTGGAAGATGCTCAGCAAGCCTATGAACAATTTAAATCAATGACAGATGACCCCATAGAAAGATCGCTTGCTGATTATAACATCGGAAATCTTTATTCAGAAACACAACAGCTGGAAACGGCTGCAGATTTTTACAGACAGGCGTTAATGAATAATCCTGATGATAACGACGCCCGGCATAATTATGAATTGACTGTGCGCCAGCAGCAACAACAGCAGGAACAGCAGCAGCAGGATCAAAACCAGGATCAGGATGATGACCAGGATAACCAGGACGATCAGCAGCAACAGGATCAGGATCAGCAACAAGATCAAAACCAGGATCAACAACAAGATCAGGGTGGAGATTCTGATAACCAACAGGAAATGGAAACCCCTATGAGTCTGGAAGAAGCACAAAGTATTCTTGATGCACTTGAGCAGAGGGAACGCGACTTGCTTAGGGACCGTGAAAAGGATGCTCAAGAGGAGAGCCGTAACAATGAGAGAGACTGGTAAAATATATTTGATAACACTATTTACTTTTCTGTGGTTATTAGCAGGGTTTACTTCAGCTGCGTATTCCCAGGATTACACTCTTGATGCCTCGTTATCAGAAAGCCAGGTATTTGTAGGAGAACAGTTCGGGCTCACGATCGAAGTCAAAGGCAGCTCACTTCGAAGTATTGATCTTCCTGTAATACCTCAGATCGATGGCATTCGGATTCTGAATGCAACACCAGCCCGTGGGCAAAGTATCTCCATCGTGAACGGGCAGACAACAACGGTTACTTCCTATACGTATACCCTGATTGCACGGGAAACAGGAACATTCAGAATTCCACCCATATTGATTTCAATCGACGGTGAGGAACAACTGACAAGCGCCCTGCATGTTGAAGTACTGCCACAACGGTCACTGCAAAGAGATCTGAGGCAGAGACTGCCTGATATATTTGCTGAAATAGAAATCGATGAAGAATCTCCGATTGTTGGCCAGCAATTGATAGCAAGCCTGGTGATCTATTTTAAGACAGGAATTGAAGTCACCTCCTATCAACCGGCCTCCGGATGGAGAACAGATGGTTTCTGGAAGGAACAGCTTGAAAATATTGAACAGCCCCAGGCAGAGACGGTTATCCTGGGAGATGTCCGGTACCGTAAGGCAACTCTGCTGCGTTATGCCCTGTTTCCATCCAGGTCAGGTGAATTAACTCTTAGTCCGTTTGAACTCAATCTTGGGATCAGATCACGGCCGCAGCGGAATGATCCTTTTGGCAGTGTATTTGGCGGACTTGGTACCAATCAGCGCCGGGTTACCCTTGAAACTGAGGAGATAATACTTCCGATAAGCCGCATTGAGTCTCCTGAAACCGGTGAATCGATCGGAGCCGTTGGGAATTTCAATATCTCCCGGAGAGCCTCGGTTACTCAGGCATATATTGGAGAATCCATAGATGTGACAACGATCATTTCAGGAGAAGGGAATCTTCCCCTGGTCAGTAAGCCCTCCTATACGTTTCCGGAAAATTTTGAAATTTATTCACCGCAGGAAGAAACCGATATCAGCCGGCGAGGTACTACCATCAGTGGAACACGGACATTCAGGGATCGTGTGGTTCCAAGGACTGCCGGAATTTTTAGTATTCCTGAAAAACGGATTGCAGTTTTTGATCCGGAAATCTACCGATACAATTACGTAACGCTGCCTTCAATAGAGATTGAGGTCATACGTGATCCTGCAGCAACTGTAGCTGATGCAGGGCAGAATGTGAACCTGCAATTAATGACGGGGTTAGCTGTCTGGCAGCAATCGGGAAGTCAAAATTTACTTAACAGCAACTGGATCTGGATCGGATTTTTAATACCGTTAATTACACTGGTAATTGCCTGGAAGCAAAAAAGACACGTGAACCGTTTGCAGACAGATGAAAGTTTTGCACGGGCGCATCATGCCTGGGATAAGGTAGAAGAACTGCTTCTGAAAGCGGAAAGTAAAGTAGCAGAAGACAATTCCAAAGAAGTGTACAACCTGCTACATAAAGTGATAACCGGATATATCACCGACCGAACCGGTTTGCCGGGAGCGGGGCTGTCAGATAATGAAATAGTTGACGAAACAGGTAAAAGGGTAAAGAATGGTAATTTGAGCCAGGACCTGAAAAAGATCCTGAATAAGTGCGCTAATATCAGTTACGCTCCGGTTGAGAATACCGAAGACATTGAAATGGATATTAAACGGACAAGAACTCTCTTGAAACAGCTAAGGGCAGCTTTATGATTCGGTTAGTGCCAGGATTCATGCTTTTCTTGTTGTTTATCGTTTTCTCAGCTGATTTAAACGCTCAACAGTCGCAATTTGACTATGCGAATCAGCTCATGGAAGAACAGAGAATTGAGGAGGCTTTTGAGGTTTATAAGTCGATTCATAACGATGGCTATCAATCCGGAGAGCTTTATTATAACATGGCACTGGCTTCCATGTTTCAGGATTCCCTGGGCCTTGCAAAATTCTATTTGCTCCAGTCAGCCCAATTCCCTGGAACGCAACAGGATGCAAATCGAACACTTGAATATATTAATGAACAGTTTAACCGGAGGTCTGCAGTACTTCCCAAATTGCCATGGGAACGGTTCTTTGATTGGCTTAATGATGCTTTCGGAGCATCTGCCCTCTTAATCATCGGGATTATCCTGTTCAATGCTGGTATTGGCTCTGTAATTGGTAGCTGGTTTGTTGATAAAAATTCAAAGTGGTTACTTAGAACGGGATACCTGCTTGGTGTCATTTCAATCCTGATCGTTTTATCATCTTTTTATCTTGATTACCTGGATGAACGCTTTGAAACTGCTGTAATGATTGACCGTCAAACGATCGTACATCAAAGGCCATCTGATACATCTGCGTCTATAAGTAACGCATATGAAGGGTACACGATGACGGTTGATAAACAGAGAAGTACAGAAGTGAACGACTGGCTGTATGTTCGCCTTGAAAACGGCATGTATGGCTGGATTGAAGAACAGCGGGTAAGAACGTTTTAACTGTCATCTGCCTGAAACAATCGGTCAAATTTGAATTCCTTGCATCCCCGGATTTTTCGCTGTTAAAACCATATCTTCAATTCTACATTAATCGAGATGGACTAAAATTTTATTTATGACGGTTGTACAGGAATATATTGACCAAAATATCGAAAAATTTCAGGAACAGCTCTTTGAATTCCTGAGAATTCCAAGCATAAGTACCAGTAATGAACACAAGTCTGATGTGCTGAAAGCAGCATCATTCCTGCAGCAGGAACTGGATAATATCGGGATGGATCTTGTACAGCTTTATGAAACAGAGGGGCAGCCTATTGTATATGCTGAGAAATGTCCGCATGATGATCGCCCGACAGTATTGATCTATGGACATTACGATGTGCAGCCGCCTGATCCGGTCGACCTGTGGCTTACTCCGCCCTTTGAGCCCTCGATAAAAAATAACAGGGTTTATGCAAGGGGAGCAAGTGACGATAAAGGCCAGTCATTTACTCATATTAAATCGGTTGAGTCTTATTTAAAAACCGGAACCGAACTGCCGGTTAACGTAAAGTTTTTACTTGAAGGAGAAGAGGAAATCGGTTCTCCAAACCTGATTCCATTTATTACCGAACACAAGGATATGCTGGAATGTGATATGGTACTAATTTCAGATACTGCAATGTTTGGTGAAAATCAGCCTTCTATCACATATGGACTGAGGGGTCTCACCTATATGGAAGTGGAAGTTAAGGGCCCCAACCGGGATCTGCATTCCGGAGTCTATGGCGGTACAGTCGAAAATCCGGCCAATGCATTGGCTGGTATCATTTCGAAACTATTGGATGAAGACGGAGTGATACAGATACCGGGATTTTATGAAGATGTCATTCCTTTGTCTGAAGCTGACCGTGAGGCTTATTCACAGTTGCCATTTCAGGAAGAAGCTTACATCCAGGAGCTGGATATCAAAAAAGTATATGGTGAAAAAGGATATTCAACTCTGGAAAGGGCATCTGCGCGCCCTTCACTCGATGTCAACGGCCTATGGAGCGGTTACCAGGGTGAAGGAGCCAAAACCGTACTGCCGGCTAAAGCCGGTGCAAAAATCAGTATGAGACTGGTACCTGATCAGGATCCAAAAAAAATTGCTGAACTGTTTCGAAAGTATATTGAATCCATTACCCCGGAAACGGTTTCGGTTCAGGTAACCGAGCACCATGGCGGCCACCCTGTTGTGGTGGACCTCGATTTTTATGGACTTCAGGCGGCTGCTGAAGCCTTCAAAAAGATTTACCAGAAAGAGGTTCTCTTTTCACGAGAAGGGGGATCCATTCCAATTGTAGCAGACTTTAAAAAGGTCCTGGGAGTCAATTCAATTTTAATGGGATTCGGACTCGCAAAGGATTCATTACATTCTCCAAACGAAAGTTTTTCTCTGCAGGATTTCCACAGGGGAATTAAAACATCAGCTGAATTTGTGAGGATATTACCGGATTATAACTGAATAATCAGGTAATTCAGAGTATTTTTTCAGAATGCTGAATATCAACAACCATTTTTAAAAGGAGTCCGGTATTGGCAAGTACTGTAGCAATAATGTAAGATACAAGATGCAGAGGTGATCCTTCAAGCCCATCCCAGTAAAGTATAGCCAGGCAAATAGCAACAATCCAGACCAGGCTGGTATAGATTTTGAATCTTGCAAGCCCTGAAGATGATAAAACGGATGAGGAGGGTTCGCCTGTTTTCTTCCACTGCTTGAAATGATGGAAGAAAAAGATCACACAAAAAGTAATCAACAGATATATGAAAGCCTGGCTGGGAATCAAAACACAGGATATTTCTTAATTCAGTTAATAACTCAGGAATCCAGTAATCCGGATGTCAGATCGTATTTTTTGTCCGGTTCAGGATCATTAATTACACTTTTAGGCCGGTTTTCTTTATCCACAATGACTACTACAGGTTTATGTTTTCGAGCTTCTTCCGGAGTCATTTCGGCGTAAGCGATTACGATGATTCTGTCATCAACCTGGGTCAATCGTGCAGCTGCACCATTCATACAGCAAACACGGCTGCCTCTTTCCCCGGGGATGGTATATGTTTCAAGACGCGATCCATTTGTAATATTGACAACCTGAACTTTTTCGTATGGCAAAATGCCGGCAGCATCAAGCAGATTTTCATCTATGGTGATGCTTCCCTCATACATCAGATTCGCTTCAGTTACCCTCATCTGATGCAATTTCGATTTGAACATTGTCAATTTCATGATAAAAACATTTAGAGTTCCAACAGGATGTTGTCTATCAATCGGGTCTTACCTAAATAAACAGCTCCTGCAAGGATATAATTGCCCCCCTTTTCAAGCTTTTCAACAGGCTTAATATTATTTAAAGAAAACACATTAAGATAATCAATTTTAAAACCTTTTGCTTCAAGCTCGTTTTTTTGATGTGCAATCAACAATTCAGGTTTATCTATTCCATTACTGATCTGTTTTTCAATATAGCTGAGGGATCTGTAAAGTGAAGGTGCCAGCAAGCGTTCATCATTACTCAGGTATGCATTTCTGCTGCTGAGTGCGAGGCCGTCGTTAGCCCGGATAATTTTACCCATCTCAAGCTTTACACGCAGATTGAACTCCCTGGCCATCTGTTTAATGATCAAAAACTGCTGGATATCTTTCTGTCCGAATACGGCTATGTCAGGATCAATAATATTGAAAAGTTTATTAACCACAAGTACAATCCCCTCAAAAAAACCGGGCCGGCTGGCACCACACATATGTTGATTCAGTTCATTAATCCTGATACTGAAAAATTTTTCACCCGGGTACATGTCCGGCACTTCAGGGGTGAAAACAGCGGCTGCCCGGACTTTGCGGCAAATTTTCAGATCTTCTTCAAGCTGCCTCGGGTAATGGTCAAAATCTTCGTTCGGGCCAAACTGTTCAGGGTTGACAAATATCGAGACAACAACCCGGTCGCTCTTTTTTTTTGCCTGTTTGATCAGTGCCAGGTGCCCATCGTGTAATGCACCCATGGTGGGCACAAAGCCAACTTTCAGTTTCTCTCGTTTCCAGAGTTTAACCGTATTCCTGATTTCCTCAATGGATTCAGTGACTAACATTAAATAGTGCGGTTGACGTCAAAGCCTTCAAGTAATTGTTTTACCCTGCTGAGGAAAGCTCCGCCATGTGCTCCATCAATAATCCTGTGGTCGTAACTCATGGTGAGGTACATCATATGTCGGATGGCAATTACATCCCCTCCTTCAGCTTCAATGACAACTGGGCGTTTTTCGATAACCCCGGTTCCCAGAATGGCCACCTGGGGCTGATTGATAATTGGGGTCCCCATAAGATTACCCACACTTCCATAATTTGTAAGTGTAATGGTACCACCAACAAGATCATCCGGTTTGAGGTCTTTATTTCGTGCTTTATGGGCTACTTCAGCTACCAATTTAGCCAGACCTACCAGGTTCTTTTCCTGTGCCTGTTTGATCACCGGTACAATTAATCCGCCTTTTCCGCCTTCACCAAGGGCAACAGCCAGCCCAAAGTTAATATCTTTTTTCAGGATAATCTCATCGCCGTCGACAGAACTGTTGATTAACGGAAACTCCTGCATCGCGTTAATAATCTGTTCGATGAATATAGGTGTATAAGTTAATTTGGCACCGGTTTTTTCCTGGAAACTTTGCTTATTGGCCTCTCTCCAGCGCACAACGTTAGTAACATCAACATCGGTAAAAGTAGTAACATGTGCTGAAGTCTGCTTTGAACGAACCATATGCTCAGCTATCATCTTTCTCATACGGTCCATTTTAATAATCTCGACATTCTCTGACGGGCGCTGAACATTGAGTTCACCGGCAGAAATTTTTTCTCTGGAACCGGTTGGTCTTTCCGTTACTGGGTCAGCCGCTTTATCGGGAGCTTTGGTTTTACCCGACTTACGCTCATCCAGGTAATTCAGTATATCCTGTTTCGAAACACGGCCATCCTTGCCGCTCCCTTGAATTCCTTCCAGTTCCTCCTGGCTGATTCCTTCTTCTTTGGCAATTGAACGAACAAGGGGAGAGTAAAATCGTCCATCGCTTCCAACCCTCTTAGGTTCAGTGGTGCCGGCAGCAACGGGTTCAGCTTTTTGTTCCCCGTTTGTAGGTGCAGCTTTTTCTGCCTGCTTCTTAACTTCCGGACTCTTTTCAGTTTCATCTGAAGGTTTTTTATCTGTGGCAGGGGCTTTGCCGGTTTGGATAATTGCAATGGCCTGGCCTACTTCCACGGTTTCACCGGCTTCTGCAAGAATTTCAACAAGAGTGCCCGATTCAGGAGACGGAACTTCTGTATCGACTTTATCTGTAGCGATTTCGAGTAATGGTTCATCCACTTCGATACTGTCACCGATGTTTTTGGTCCATTCGATGATCGTGCCTTCCATTACTGATTCACCCATTTGAGGCATTACAACTTCAACTCTCTGACCCTCCTCACCGGTTTCTGTCTCTACCGGTTCATGTTTCTCATCAGCTTCAACAGGTTCCTCCGAAGCTTCAGAATCCTGTTGCGATTTCCGGGGTGTTTCTTCAGTATCGTCACCGGATGGAGCCGGAATTTCTGCATCACTATCTGTATCAATAACGGCAATAGGTTTACCCACTTCCACAGTATCACCTTCTTCTGCAAGGATTTCAACTAAAATACCGGTCTCCGGAGAGGGTACTTCGGTGTCAACTTTATCCGTTGCAATTTCAAGCAGCGTTTCATCGGTTTCAACCTTATCCCCGATTTTTTTTGCCCACTCGATGACTGTTCCTTCCATTACCGACTCGCCCATTTGGGGCATCACAACTTCGACCTTTGCCATTATTCTATTATATTTTTTGAAGCGGTTTTATAGTGTCGAAACATATCAAATAAAGTACATAATAACTGAATTCAGTTCCAAATGAATCTTGGATTGGCCAGGCCGTTGAAAAGTACACATGGAAGTTAGAGGTATTCAAGTGTGAAAGTTTCAAATTGATTGTAACAGTAACTGATATATAAATAAATCCCGGAATATGGGCTTATTTATTATTATTTAAAAAATCTGTTAGATTACCATTCCATCCAATGCTTATAATCTGAATTTATGCGAGCATTTCTCCTGATTTTATTTTTTAGCTGGTTGTTTGGGCTTTTTTTCCCATGGTGGTCAGCTTTGATTCCCTGTATTCTGCTGGGAGCCTGGCTTTTGCAGAACCCGGGAAATGCATTTATATCAGGATTTGCAGGTGTTGGATTTGCCTGGCTGATCCAGGCATTATATATCCATATTGCCAGTGATGGGATTTTAACATACCGGATTGCTGAATTAATGCAGGCCGGGTCGCCCGCGGTAATCATTGGTATTACTTTTTTGATTGGTGCTTTAATTGGTGGATTCAGCACACTTACCGGTTATTATTTCAGAAAAGCATTTATCGATTAAGGTCTGTTTCATTTCTTATTTACTTTAAACTTATATCGCGTTTCGTTAACATGTGCGCTTTAAAATTATGATTGATTTGATGTATAACTATTCCGATCAGCTATGAGTGAAAATCCGAAGATTAAGGATCCTTCCCCGCCCGGACCCAAAAAGGATAAGAAAGACTGGTTCACACGTTTTCTCGATTTTGTTGAATGGCTGGGAAACCTGCTGCCTCACCCGGTAACACTGTTCGCAATTTTTGCTTTTGGGGTTGTGCTGATCAGTGGTATAGCGGAATGGCTGAACTGGACTGCAGCAGACCCAAGGCCCGAGGGAGCACCGGGCCGTGCACCGGACGGAATTATAGAACCGGTCAGCCTTCTAAATGCAGAAGGTTTTCGGATGATTATTGAGAACCTGGTAACTAATTTCACTAATTTCGCCCCTCTCGGAGTGGTTCTGGTAGCATTGTTAGGGGTTGGTGTGGCTGAACGATCCGGATTGATCAGTGCCTGTATTCGTGGTATGGTTTTGAAAGCGGCTTCCTTTAAGCCATCTGAAAATGATATTGGAACCGGGTTTTTTGCATTGCCAAAGCGTATCTGGCGATTTCTTTTAACTCCAAAGAATCTCGTAACGATAACGATCTGTTTTTCTGCTGTTGTTTCTAACACTGCATCGGAAATGGGATATGTCGTTCTCGTTCCGCTTGCTGCAGTGATTTTTCATTCCATGGGCCGTCATCCGCTTGCGGGGCTTGCCTGTGCATTTGCATGTGTGTCGGGTGGTTATAGTGCAAATTTACTAATCGGTACAATCGACCCTCTGCTTGCAGGGCTGACTGAAGAAGCAGCAAATATTATTGACCCTGACTACAGGGTCCACGCAGCAGTCAATTACTATTTCATGTTCATCAGTACTTTTCTGATCACTGCTGCGGGTACATTTGTAACCCTGAGAATCGTCGAACCGAAGCTTGGGCCATACGATGAAAGTATGGCGATGGAAGATATCTCTGATGAAGCATCGATGGAACCTTTGACGAAGAATGAACTTGCCGGGCTCAAGTGGACCGGAGTTTCAGTTTTGGTGATGTTTATTGCTCTGGCAATGACCATTGTACCTGAAAATGGTGTATTGAGAAATCCGGAAACAGGTGAAATGCTGAATTCACCTTTTCTGAACGGAATCGTCGCTCTCATATTTGTCTGTTTCTTAATTCCCGGTTTTGTTTATGGCCGTATTACCGGTACGATGAAAGATGACAGGGATATCATCGAGGGTATGTCAAATGCGATGGCTACTCTTGGGCTATATATTGTAATTGTCTTTTTCGCTGCCCAGTTTGTTGCCTATTTCGGATGGAGTAACCTCGGCCAAATTTTTGCAGTAAAAGGAGCAGAATTTTTACAAAATATCGGCCTGACAGGCCCGGCTGTTTTTATCGGGTTTATCTTCGTTTCAGGGTCTGTTAACCTGATGCTTGGGTCTGCCTCTGCACAATGGGCAGTTACCGCTCCAATCTTCGTACCGATGCTGATGTTAATCGGATATAGTCCGGAAGTGATCCAGGCTGCTTACCGTATCGGTGATTCGGTTACAAACATCATTACACCGATGATGAGTTACTTCGGTTTAATTCTCGCGTTCGCAAATAAATATGACAAAGACCTGGGAATTGGAACGATTATCGCAATGATGCTGCCATACAGCATATTTTTCCTTATTGGATGGATTCTGATTTTCTATTTATGGGTCTTTGGGCTCGGTTTGCCGGTAGGCCCTGAAGCGCCTACTTATTATATCATTGGAAATTGAATGCTTTGCAGAATATAAATAGCATTTCCACCTCGAATTGTAAGCCGGATATTTTGATCTGTTTCATGCAAATGAAAGCAGAGTACAGGCTGACATATGTAACTGTCAGGTTTTGAGGATATGAGCATTGAAAATCCTGTCGCAGGAAAATTTTCAATAAATTTTACTTTCAACTGATCTTTACACTCCTTAAATTTGCGGGAATTTAAAATTGACCGAATGAAGGGGTTAACACCACACTCTTCCACATACGAATTTTCAGTACATATCATCCGACACGGATTCCGTAGTCGGATTTTTTTTGACCATAACCCATTCTCACATTTTCAAACTATACGAATCCTATGACCTTGTACCCGCAAAATAAAGCAATCCTTGCACTTTCTGACGGAATGGTAGTACATGGCCACGCAATCGGAATTAAAGGCACAATGGGCGGGGAGCTCTGTTTCAATACGAGTATGACCGGCTACCAGGAAATTTTTACTGATCCGAGTTATTACGGCCAGTTGATGATGATGACATACCCGCATATCGGTAATTACGGTACAATGGCTCGCGACGATGAAGCACGCAGGGTTATGATATCCGGTTTAATCGTACGGTCATTTTCATGGGATTTCAGCAACCCGATGGCTGATGGCAGCCTGCAGGATTATCTCGTGCAGAATGAAGTAGTAGGAATTACCGGTGTTGATACCCGAAAGCTTGTCAGGCACATTCGAAGTAAAGGTGTGATGAATGCGGTTATTTCTTCAGAAATCCTTGATGAAGAAAAACTGATTGAGATGGCTAAAGACTGGGATGATATGGTTGGCCTGGAACTTGCTACTAAAGTTACCCGCAAAGAGGCCCAAACCATTCCTTCAGACGGACCGTATAAAATTGCTGCTTTCGATTATGGGATCAAACAGAACATTATTAACAATTTCACCCGGCGAGGCTGTACGCTTCGGATCTTTCCGGCACAGACTTCACTTGAAGATGTGAAAGCCTGGCGTGCAGATGGTTATTTCTTCAGTAATGGCCCGGGTGACCCAAAAGCATCTGCTGAATATGGATTACCTGTGGTTGAATATGCAAAATCGACCGGGAAACCTCTTTTCGGAATCTGCCTTGGACATCAACTTATGGCACTTTCCGAAGGAATTGCAACCCGGAAGATGTTTGTCGGACACCGGGGAGCGAATCAGCCGGTAAAGAATCTTAAAACAGGCCTCGTTGAGATCACGACTCAAAATCATGGTTTTGCAGTTGATGAAGATCAAATCGATACAAAAAGTGTGGAAATAACTCACATTAATTTGAATGATCAGTCGATAGAAGGTTTGCGATTTCTGAATTTTCCTGGTTTGTCCGTTCAATATCACCCGGAAGCCTCACCCGGGCCTCACGATTCGCAATACTTGTTTGATGAATTCATGGAATTGGTAAAAGAGGGGAAACAAGAACCGGTGAATCAGTGATTCAGGAATTTTGATGGCTGCAGGTTGTCAAAATTATATTGAAGGCCTCAATCAACAATACAAACAGAATTTTTAATTCAGAATACACAACAACAGGAAGCTAATGCCACGTCGAGACGACATCTCCAAAATACTGATTATCGGATCCGGACCCATTGTAATTGGTCAGGCTTGTGAATTTGACTACTCAGGAACACAGGCTTGCCGCTCGTTAAAAGAAGAAGGATTTAAAGTAGTCTTGATTAATTCGAATCCGGCTACAATCATGACCGATCCCATGATGGCCGATGCGATCTATCTGAAACCTCTCACTACAACTTCGATAAAAGAAATTGTCGAAATAGAAAAACCGGATGCTGTGCTGCCAACAATGGGGGGGCAGACTGCACTGAATCTTGCCCGTGACCTCTACCTTGAAAATTTCTGGGAGGATAATAATATCAAAATAATCGGGGTGGACCTCGATGCGGTGAATATCACGGAAGACCGTCAGCTATTCCGGAACCTGATGGAGGAGATTGGTATTGAACAGTGTAAAAGCAGAACTGCCGAATCACTGCTCGATGCAAAGGAAATTGTCATTGAACTCGGAGGGTTGCCGATTGTTATTCGCCCGTCTTTTACCCTCGGGGGAACCGGCGGCGGAATTGTCTGGAATGAAGATGAATTTGAACGGAAAATACTGCGGGGGTTGGAGCTTAGCCCGGTTCACCAGGTTTTAATCGAGCAGAGTATATTTGGATGGAAAGAGTTTGAACTTGAGTTGCTTCGTGATCAAAATGATAACGTTGTTATCATCTGTTCGATTGAGAATTTTGATCCTATGGGAGTCCATACCGGTGATTCAGTCACCGTTGCCCCCTCTCAAACGTTAACAGACAAACAGTACCAGAAACTGCGTGATGCTGCAATTAAAATGATGCGTTCGATCGGTACTTTTGCTGGCGGTTGTAATGTTCAGTTTGCTGTAGAACCTGGAACCGACCGTATTGTTGCAATCGAAATCAACCCGCGCGTGAGCAGGTCATCGGCACTTGCCTCGAAAGCAACCGGTTACCCTATTGCAAAGATTGCAACCAAACTTGCAATCGGATACACCCTCGATGAACTTCCGAATCCGATCACAGGGGTTTCTTCAGCATGTTTTGAGCCTTCTATTGATTATGTGGTGGTAAAAGTGCCGCGGTTTAATTTCGATAAATTTCCCGGCGTTGATGAAGAACTGACCACCCAGATGAAAGCGGTTGGGGAAGTGATGTCGATTGGGAGGAATTTTCCGGAGGCACTGAATAAAGCCTGGCAATCGCTGGAGGTAGGCAGGTCTGGACTGGGGGCAGATGGTTATGAACAGCCTGAGAGAAAAGAAGTCAGGCAGCGGCTGCTGAAACCTTACTGGGATCGAAGCCTTCAAATAAGAAATGCATTTAAATTGGGTGCATCTGTTGAAGAGATTGCGGATATAACCAAAGTTGACCCCTGGTTTCTTCAGCAAATCCGGTATATGGTGTCGCTGGAAAACCGGACTGAAGGCCAGACAATTGATTCGATCAGCCGGGAAGATATGTTTGAGCTCAAGCAGGCGGGCTTTTCTGACGTTCAAATTGCTTGGCTGATCAGTAAAAGTGGAAATGGTGTTTCTGAAAATGATGTACGTCGAAAACGTAAGGACCTGGGTGTTACACCGGTTTTTAAACTGGTGGATACCTGTGCTGCAGAATTTCCTGCAGAAACTCCCTATTATTATTCCGCATACGATGGTGAAAATGAAAGTGAGGTGACCGACAGGAAAAAAGTGTTAATTCTTGGCAGCGGGCCTAACCGGATCGGACAGGGAATTGAATTTGATTACTCTTGCGTACACGCTGTTTTTGCTGCCCAGGAAATGGGTTATGAAGCTATTATGGTTAACTGTAATCCCGAAACCGTTTCAACAGATTTCGATGTTGCTGACAAATTATATTTTGAACCTGTTTACTGGGAGCGGGTTTATGATATAATTGAGCATGAAAAGCCAGAGGGAGTGATTCTCCAGGTTGGAGGGCAGACAGCTCTGAAACTCGGCAAAAAATTTGTTGAACACGATATCAGGATTTTCGGTACAGAATTTGAGAAGATTGATTTTGCTGAAGACCGGGGGTCGTTTTCAAGGTTTCTGAAAAAACTGGGCATTCCTTTTCCTGAATATGGTACTGCAAGAACAGCCGATGATGCCGTTGAAATTGCACGTAAAATCGGGTATCCCGTATTGATTCGCCCGAGTTATGTACTTGGAGGCCAGGGAATGAGAATTGCTGTTAAGGAAGAAGAATTGCGGAAGTATGTGGAACGAATTCTTAAAACTCATCCGGAGAACGACTTTCTAATCGATAAATATCTGGATAAAGCAATTGAAGTGGATGTGGATTCGGTGTATGACGGTGAACAATTGCACATTGCAGGTATCATGCAGCACATTGAACCGGCTGGGGTTCACTCCGGGGATTCCACGGCTGTTATTCCACCGTATTCTTTAAGCGAAAGTGTAATCAGGACGATTGAGGAATACCAGGAAAAAATCGCTTCAAATATGGAAATACTCGGGTTTTTGAATGTACAGTACGCAGTTAAAGATAATACAGTGTATATCCTGGAGGCAAACCCCCGATCCACAAGAACAATTCCGTTCCTGGCCAAAGCAACACAGCGGCCGGAAGCTAAAATCGGAGTCCAGGTGATGCTCGGTGCAAAATTGAAGGATTTTGATTTGACATCCAAACTGGATAAATGGGCGATCAAAGAACCGGTTTTTCCATTCGATAAATTTCCGGAGGTGAAGAAAGAACTTGGCCCGGAAATGAAATCAACTGGTGAAAGTATCTATTTCATGAAGGATTTTGATGATGAACGTTTCAAAAAGCCGTATGAGTTTAAAAACCTCTATTTAAGTAAATAACCTGACCCTGAAATACAGCCCATGATCTC
>SL_3KL_010_SEDDRAFT_10000738_pt1 | contig 28160 bp, 19 predicted proteins | sample SodLakKL_010_SED_2_FD_10381 | JGI IMG/M metagenome (IMG submission 10381)
TGCCAGGCAGCAATACCCATCAGGGTGTAGAGTAGAGTCCAAACGGGGCCAAAAACCCACGATGGCGGATTCCAGTCCGGTTTATTGATGGCATCATACCAGTCAGCCGGAGCAATGCCCGGAGAAACCTGGGCGCCAAGCCATGCTGTTAAATAACAGATGCCAACCCAGAATATCAGGCCGGCTATGGATTTGAATTTATTGGTTTGAACAGATGGCTGCATGGATATAATATGAAAACTATAAGAGAGTGTTAACTATAGATATATTTGTTATCTTTCCATCTGTAACTTTAACTAATATTTTATAGATATGGAAATCACTTGCAAAAAATGTGGAAGCGATCACTATGTAAAAAGTGGGAAAGCTCGTGGCAAGCAACGTTATCAATGTAAAACTTGTGGGACAAACTTTGTTTTAGGCGATGAGCGTGAGAAGATTTCTGCGCAAGGCAAAGCCCTGGCGGTTTTACTTTACGGAAGTGGAAAGGCTAGCTATGGGTTTATTGCCAAATTATTTCAGGTGTCTCGCACTGCGGTACTCAAATGGATTCGTAGTGCTGCTGCAAGCCTGCCCGAGCCAACCATTGATTCGGACATTAAGGAGGTACAGGTGGATGAAATGTGGCATTTCATTAATAAAAAAAACAAAAAATATGGGTCTGGCGGGCCTTGGATTGCGCTACAAACAAAACCATTGGATGGTGTCTTGGCGATCGTTCTGCTAAAACCTTTGAACGATTCTATAAAAAAATGAGTCATTTGAACGCCACTTTTTATTGTGATGACTGGGAGGTATACCGCAAGGTTCTTTCTGATCAAACCCTGGTAATAGGTAAAAAGCATACGATATCCATTGAACAAAACAATGCCAATATCCGGCACTATTTGGCACGAATGACCCGGCGAACCAAGGTCGTTTCCAAATCGGAGGAGATGATTGATCTCTCCTTGAGGCTGTGCTGGTATTTAAATGAAGCAGGCGGATTCGAAAAGTTACGAAAAGAATTTGAATATATCTTTAGTTAACACTTTCGACTTCCGAAGTCTTTCTGGTTTTAATAAAACATTGGCTAATTTAATCTGTCAAACCTATTGGTAGTGTTGACGCAGACTTCGGAAGTCTCATATTCCCAACATTCTAAAGTTGACACGACAGTAGATAAAAATGGATTCTTATTTCTCACGTTTTATAAGTTTGAACATTTTTTTAAAACACATCACCTGAAATCTCCTGATGCTTCATATCGACGGTATATCACTTTATTTCGGAGACCGGCCGCTATTCGATAATATTTCGGCCATGATCAACCCCGGTGAACGAATCGGGTTGGTGGGGCCAAACGGTGCGGGAAAGTCCACCCTTCTGAAAATTATTGCCGGCGAGCAGTCGTTTGATTCGGGCTCACTTCATATGAGCAATACCGCTACGGTGGGTTACCTTCCGCAGGATGGCGTTGACCCGGACCCGGAGCTCACCGTATTTGCCGAAGTGGAACAGATTTTCAGTGATGTTCTGGAGATGAGAGAAGAACAGAAGCGAATTCAGGAAAAAATTGAAATTCTGCAGCCCGGCAGCAGCGAGCACAACAGTGCTATCGAAACCTTTGGCAATTTGCAGCATCAGCTTGAACATGCCGGAGCCTATACTATTAAAGCCGATATTGAACGGATTTTAAAAGGGCTGGGATTTCACGAATCGGATTTTGATCGTTCCACAACCGAGTTCAGCGGCGGATGGCTGATGAGAATTGCCCTGGCAAAATTGCTGCTCAAAAATCCATCGTATCTGCTGCTTGATGAGCCTACCAACCACCTCGATATCGAATCGCTGCAATGGATCGAAAATTTCCTGATCAATTATGAAGGCGCCGTTATCATCGTATCTCACGACAGGACATTCCTGAATCTGGTAACCAACCGCACACTTGCCCTGCAAAACGGCGACATGCACGATTATGCCGGCAACTATTCGTTCTATGAAAAAAAGTCAGCAGAAGAACTCGAACTGCTGAAAAAGCGATATGAAAATCAGCAGAAAGAGATCAAACAGACTCAGCAATTCATCGACAGGTTTCGCTATAAAGCCACCAAGGCAAAGCAGGTTCAGAGCCGTATCAAACAACTGGAAAAAATGGAGAAAATCGAGATTGATGAAGATCACTCTGAAATCTCATTTCGTTTTCCACCGCCGCAGCGCTCAGGCCAGATAGTGCTGGAACTGAAAGATGTAGTGAAAAAGTATGGCAGCAACACGGTGTTTGACGGCATTGACTTTGAAATTGAAAGAGGTGATAAATTTGCTGTTGTGGGCCCGAATGGCGCCGGAAAGTCCACTTTAATCCGAATCCTCGCGGGTAATGAACCCATTACTTCTGGCAGCCGTGAGGTTGGCTACAATGTTACCCCCGGCTATTTTGCCCAGCACCAGGCCGATGAGCTGAATCCGAAAAACACGGCTCTTGAGGAGATGCAGCTTGCCGGCAACCACGAATCGGAAACACGGCTGCGCACCATTCTCGGCTGTTTTCTCTTTATCGGTGATGATGTATTCAAAAAAGTGAGTATTTTGTCAGGCGGTGAAAAAAGTAGGCTGGCACTGGCAAAAATGCTGCTGAATCCCGGTAACTTTTTGATTTTTGACGAGCCTACCAACCACCTTGATATGCAATCGAAAAGCATTTTGCAGCAGGCGCTGAAGCAGTTTGAAGGCACGCTGATGATTGTTTCCCACGACCGGGATTTTGTCGACCCCATCGTAAATAAAACGCTGGAAGTGCAGCCCGGAAGGTTAAAAACCTGGCTTGGAAATGTTTCCTATTACCTGGAAAGAAAAGCCGAAGAAAGAGCCGCCGCAGAAACAGAAACTTCAACCAAAGAAACAAAATCAAACGGCCTGAGCCGGAGAGAGCAGCGGCGACTTGAAGCAGAAAAAAGAAATGCCCTGTCGAAAAAAATAAAGCCTCTGAAACAGCGCCTTCATGAGATCGAGGAATCCATTGAAAATCAGGAGCAACGAAAAACAGAGATCGAAAAGATGATGGCTGACTCCGGTTTTTATGATGACCCCGAAACGGTAAAAGAGATCTCCCTGGAGTACGAATCCATCAAAAACGATCTGCCGGAATTGCTGAACAAATGGGAAGAAATTGCCGGGCGAATTGAGTTTATTGAGGGGAGTTTTGAGTTGTAAGTATCAAGTATCCAGTTTGATTTTTATGATCTTCTTACTCAAAATCTCAATACTCATGACTCATGACTCATGACTCATGACTCAAGACTAAAATCTAATGAATCAAATTAAACATCCTGCCAAAGCGCGGCAGCAGCCGTTCGCCATCCCATGAAAAATAGATGATGCCTGCCTTGCCGATAACGTGGTCTTCAGGCACAAAACCCCAGTAACGGCTGTCTTCACTGTCATCACGGTTGTCTCCCATCATAAAGTAATAATCCTGCTGAATGGTGTAGCGGTTGGTTTCCTCGCCGTTTATGATAAACCGGTCTCCGTCTCTCTGAACCGAGTTTCGCTCATACCGCTCCAAAATATCCTGGTAGAGATGCCAGTTATCTGATGATAGCTCCACCTCCTTACCTTCGTAGGGTATCGTAAATTCTTCCATATGGTCATGGTTTGCAAAGCCACGCGAAAAATTAAATCCTCGTCTGCTAAACCCATCATAACTTTCGGGCAGAACAAATGTTTCAACATGCTCAATTTCGGGCCACTCCTGCATCTCATCAGCAAGCTGCGGCGTCATGTTTATTATGTAGTTGTTATTATTGCTCTGCAGAATGGAACCGCCCGCCTCCCGAACTTTTGTCGGGCTGAGCCGGATTCTCTCCCGCGCCTGCACACGGTGGTTATACATCAGTGTTTCATATTCCGGGGCCGCCTCCCCATTCACATATAAAATTTTGTCATCAATACTGAGACGGTCGCCGGGCATGCCTACAGCCCTTTTAATGTAATTGGTTTTAATCGAAATGGGGGCCACATCAATAGGATAATTGAACACCACAATATCATCTCTCTCAATTTCTGAATATCCGGGTAACCGGAACCAGGGCAGATTTACACCGGGTGTATAAATATCCGTAAAAGGCACCGAGAGGGTCATCGGGGTTCGCGCTCCGTATGCCAGTTTGGTCACGATCAGGAAGTCGCCGGTGAGCAGGGTTTTTTCCATACTCGGAGTGGGAATTCGGTAGGCTCCGAAAAAGAAGGTTCGCAGAATAATGGCAGCTATCGCAGCCCAAACCAGTGCATCGAGCCATTCTCTCGCCCAGTGCTTTGCACTCTGGTCTTCAGATTTCCCCTTTGCTCTTTTTTTTGATGGTTTGCCTGTCTGCTTTTTTTTCTTTTTCAACGTTTATTGATCTGTTAATTAAAGGATGGGCGATTAATCATTTCGTTTGAATATTCGCCGTCTTTATACTGCACACGATACCATTGGTCTCGTTCAGGACTGAAGAAATAGTCAGTAAATTCGGCAGGATCACCTTCATCTCCCATCAGTTTTCGGGTCAGTGCTCTTTTTACACGAGGCATCAGGTCGATATACCGGCTGGCTCCAACGTAAACAAGGCCATTTTCAAACGGGCCGTCAAGATCCAAAACCATCAAAGGCATTTCACCATCAATAATAAACCAGTATTCAAACTGGATGGCTTTGCCTGGCCTGAAGTTGTTATGAATCAGGTCTCCTATGGTTTGAGTGGGATCACCAAATGCCGCCTGAAGCCTGGAACGCAGTTCAATGGTGGGAATACGGTCGATGGTGGTGGGATTATACAATCCCTGCCCCGTCCAGCTAATATTGGCAAACTGCTGCTGAAATTGAGTTCGTTCGGAATATTCCACTTTTACGATTTCCGGCTCCTCAAACTGTGCAAAGGCATTCAGCCATACCAGCGAAATAGTAATCAGTAAGAATGTTTTTCTTAGAATCATAGCCGTTGATAATTTGTTACTTGTCTTCTTCGTCCATAGAAAGAACTGCAAGAAACGCCTCCTGGGGCACTTCTACCGTACCTACCTGCTTCATTCGTTTTTTGCCTTCTTTCTGTTTTTCAATCAATTTTCGCTTACGGGTAATATCACCCCCGTAGCATTTGGCCGTTACATCCTTGCGTAATGCACGTACCGTATCGCGGGCAATAACTCGTGAGCCAATTGCCGCCTGTACAGCCACTTCAAACTGCTGACGAGGAATAAGTTCCTTCAGTTTTGCACATATTTTTCTGCCAATATAATAGGCTTTATCTCTGTGAGCAATGCTCGACAGTGCGTCAACCTGTTCGCCGTTCAGCAGAATATCTAAACGTACCAGGCTCCCCTTTCGGTATTCAAGTAATTCATAATCAAGCGATGCATAACCACGGGTGCCGCTTTTCAGTTTATCGTAAAAATCGAAAACCACTTCGGCCATCGGAAGTTCGTAGGTAATTTCCACGCGGTTATTCTGCATAAAGTGCTGATTTACATAGACGCCCCTTCGGTCCTGGCAGAGAGACATAATGGGCCCGATGTAATCGGCCGGAGTGAGAATGCTGGCCCTGATATATGGTTCCCAAACCGCTTCTATTTTTCCGGCATCAGGCATTTCGCTGGGATTGTCCACACGGATGCGTCCGTTATCACTGGTTTCCACTTCATAGCGAACGTTGGGGACGGTGGTAATAATGTCGATGTTAAATTCGCGGTCGAGCCGTTCCTGAATAATCTCCATGTGCAGCATGCCCAGGAATCCGGCCCTGAAACCAAATCCAAGTGCTTTGGATGTTTCCGGCTGATAGGTAAGTGATGCATCATTAAGTTGCAGTTTTTCAAGTGCCGAACGGAGGTCTTCAAAATCTTCGGACTGAGTTGGAAACATTCCGCTGAAAACCATCGGCTTTACTTCCTTGTAACCGGGAATCGGTTTATCGGCTTTGTTTTTTTGATGGGTAATGGTATCACCAACCTTGGCATCCTGCAGCGATTTTACGCTTCCAATTACATATCCCACTTCACCGGCCGAGAGTTTATCAGTTGGCTCTTGTTTTAATTTCAAATAACCGATCTCTTCAGCATCATACTCTTTTCCAGTGGCCATAAAAAGCATACCATCGCCTTTTTTCAGTTCGCCTTCCATCACCCGAACATAGGCAATGGAGCCACGGTAAGTGTTAAAAATTGAATCAAAAATCAGTGCTTTTAATGGCTTATCCGTGTCTTGTTTGGGGCCGGGAACCCTCTCAACAATTGCTTCTAAAAGTTTCTCAACTCCCTCACCCGTTTTTCCTGAAACCTGCAAAATTTCATCAAAATCACAGCCGATCAGGTCTACTACCTGCTGCCCGATTCCTTCGGGATCGGCACCCGGAAGATCAATTTTGTTCAGAACCGGAATTATTTCCAGGTTTTGTTCAATTGCCTGGTAAAGGTTTGAAATGGTTTGTGCCTCTATACCCTGGGCAGCATCCACAATCAGCAAGGCACCCTCACACGCTTTCAGTGCACGCGAAACTTCGTACGAAAAATCCACGTGGCCGGGGGTATCAATCAGGTTAAACGTGTAGACCTCGCCGTTCGGCCTTTTATAATCCATCCGGATAGCATGGCTCTTAATGGTGATTCCACGTTCGCGCTCCAAATCCATATCATCAAGGACTTGAGCCTGCATCTCTCTCTCACTGATTGTGCCGGTTCGTTCAAGAAGGCGGTCGGCCAGGGTAGATTTGCCGTGGTCGATGTGTGCAATAATGCAAAAATTACGGATATTCTTCATTCAGGTGGAAAAAAACTAAAAATTCAGAAGCCTCAAATATACGAATTCGAAACGGTCATTGCATTTAAATGTTATTTGAATAAATTGCCATAAGCACTTAAAATTGCAGGCTCATCTGCATAACCGGATTTGCCTGTTGATTGTGAATATTAGTCATGCTCAAAAGTTTTGAATTTTTTTGAAATTCCACGGTTTTTATGACAGGCTTCCGGCAATGATTAAATTGAGTAAAGCGACCTTTCAGTGCGTTAGTCCCGACAGGCTGTCGGGATCGTGTTCAATACATCCGAACTCTGCGAGGACCTGACGGACTCTCGCAGGTTCTCAATTATCATTTTTCAATCATTAATCGCATTGATATTAATGAGCTTTCAACGTGAATAATTTCACAAAACCTCAAACTCATTTGCAAATCAAATGAAATCAAAATCACTGATTCTATCTTTCTTAATGCTGATTTTACTGCTTCCAGTGCAGGTTACCGGACAGGTTAAAACTTTCGAAGAAGTTGTTGGCCATAAAATTGGCGACCGCATTACCCTGAGCCACCAGATCCTGAATTATCTCAACTACCTGGAAGAAGCATCCGACAGAGTGGTACTGCAGGAAATCGGCACTACGTACGACCACCGCCTGCAGGTGGCGGCCATCATCACATCACCGGAAAACCATGCCCGGCTCGATGAAATCCGTGAAAATGCACAGCGGCTGAATGATCCCCGGCAAACCACCCGCAGCGAGGCCGATGAGATTATCGAAACACAGCCGGCAATTCTTTACCTGGGCGGGTCTATTCATGGATTTGAGCTCTCCGGAACCGAAGGCGTGCTGAAAATAATTGAGCACTATACAACCAGCAACGACCCGGAAACCATCGAAGAACTGAACAATACGCTGATGATTGCCGATCCGGTCATTAACTCCGACGGGCGTGACGCCTTTGCCCAGTTCAACCATCAGCACCGAGGCAAAAACGCTCACTCCGATCCGGCCGACTGGGCGAATGATTTCACCTCATGGGATGGCGTAAAATACCGAACAGGCCACTATTATTTTGACTTGAACCGCGACTGGTTTGCCCATACTCATCCTGAAACAAAAAACCGTGCCGCACTCATCCGGGAATGGCGGCCGAAAGCCGGTGTGGATGCCCACGAAATGGGTGCCGAGCGGGAATTTTATTTCGACCCTCCCACCGACCCGATTTCTCCGTTTTTCCCCGACTACACCTCCCGATGGTTTGAAAAATACGGCCGTGCCCATGCCGAAGCCTTCGACCGGGAAAACATCGAATACACCAAAAGGGAAATCTTTAACTACTTTTATCCCTCCTATTTTACATCCTATTTAACCTACCAGGGAGCTGTGGGGATGCTTTATGAACAAGGGTCTTCGCGCGGCTTTGCCTGGGAGCTTTCCGATGGAACCGTCCGCACCCTGGCTGATGGCGCCTTTAACCAGTACACCGCATTCCGGGCTATGATCGGGCTTTCCAGCGAGCGCAGAAGTGACCTTCTATCGGATTATTACAACGCCCATGCCGATGCAATCGAACAGGGAAGGCAGGGAAATGTACGCTACCTGATTACACCTGAAGGTGATCCGAATCTTGTTGCTGAAGCAGTTAACCTGCTGATGAGAAACGGGATTGAAGTTCAGCGGCTCTCTGAAAATACCACTCTTCGCAATGTGGCTGACCGATCAGGGAGCAGCGTTGGAACGCACTCGTTTGAAGCAGGCACTTATGTGATCGAAGCAGCTCAGCCAAGAAAAGCTTTCATCCGAAATCTGCTTGAACCCACCGTGCCAATACCCACAGAGTTTCTTGAAGAAGCCCGGGAACGACTTGAACGCGGACAAAATCCCCGTTTTTATGATATCACTTCGTGGTCGCTGCCACTGCTCTTCAATCTAAAGGGCTTCAGTACAACGGATGACAGCTCGCTGCAGGCCGAATATTTGAGTGAACCGGTGAGAAATCCAGGCAGCATGACGGACGAAATTGCCGGATATGCCTATCTGATTGACGGCAAGCAGGCCTCTGCTCTTTCAACAGTGATTCCGCTGCGAGAAAAAGGCATCCGTTTACACGTAATTTATGAACCCACTCAAATTGACGGAGTACCTTATGGCTCCGGTACCATTGTGGTGCGGACAGACGGCAACGGTGAATATGTGCATGAAGTGCTGAGCCGCCTTGCCGAAAAATATCACCTGAAAGTGGACGCCGTCCACAGCGGACGGACTGATGATGGTTATCCGCCGCTCGGCACCGTTGAAGGCAACCGGATCGACAAACCCAAAATTGCACTGCTTGGCAACTATCCGGTTTCGGGCTACTCATTCGGCTGGGCCTGGTTCACGCTCGACCGTGAGTATGATATTCCACACACCATCATCAATACAACAAATATTGCCTCAACACCCCTGGAGCGGTTTGATGTGCTGATTTTTCCCGAAACACCGAACCATTCCGAACTTCAAAGATATCTCAGTGAAGCGGGAATTGAACGAATTCAGCGATGGGTGCGTGATGGCGGTACATTGGTAACCTTTGGCACGGCAACCGAATTTGCACGACAGGAGCTTGAGCTCGGTAGCCTGGAATCGTGGTACGATGATGATGAAAACGAAGATGCGCAGCGTGTGTCCGTTCCGGGTGCATTTGTGCGTGCAGATCTTGACCGTAATGAATGGCTCACTTCCGGTTACGATGGTGATTTGCCGGTTTTAATCAATTCAAATCGGCTGTACCGTGCGCCTGAAGGCGCTCCCCGGCCGGCTCAGCGAACACCCGTAAAAATATCATCAGACGAAAATATAGGCATTTCGGGCCACCTGTGGGATGAAAATCTTGAACGCCTTCCGGGTTCGGTTTTTCTGTACGAAGAGCGGATTGGTTCGGGACGGATCATCTCTTTTGCCGAAGATGTAAACTTCCGCGGATACTGGCGAGGAGCCGACCGCCTTTTCCTGAATGCCATTATTCTGGGGCCGAGCGCTCCGTGATTGGTGATTGATTTCAATCATCAATCAAATACTAATCCGAATTCTTCAACCTCACCGGGCAGCAGGTAAATTTTGTCACTGAATGGATCCTGCTGTCCTGAATCATAGATCAACTCACCAAAGGGGTTAAATTCTACAGCAGCAGCTTTTGCCACCGGTTCAACCCCGGTTATAATTTGAAGCGCACGGGAAAACAGGAGTTCATCGGGATCGCCCAGCGGACGCATATTTGGCAAGTGTGTTCTGCTGAATTCCACAAAATAATTTTCCTCAGACGGCATAAATCCATCCGGATAATCCTCTTCAAGGCTGTTAAAAATTTTGAACACGATCGGCTGCATTGCCCTAAGATGGTTCGGGTTTGCCTCATTGCGATTGTTATAGTTTGGCGGGCTGTCGTATACCGTAATTGAGCCTTCGTCTTTTCCCCTGGTTTCAGATCCGATCTGAATAACATCCATATAAGGCTCAAGGCCATTTATTAACATTTCACTGGCAGAAGCCGTCCAGCGTGCAGTTAAAACAAATACACGGTTGAGGTTTAGATGGTTCATGGTAATCCAATCATCAAAGTTGCCTTCATCATCGTAAACAGGCACTTCATCGAAAATGGGAAATTCGGTATTTCTGTCCTGATTTTTTTCATTATAAATAAGTTGGGCAAAAACGTTGCTGTTGTGCAGGCCTGAGATCAAACCGGCCAAAACGGCACTGGTAACCAGTGAGCCCCCGCTGTTATACCTCAAATCGATAACAAGATCACTGATATGCTCGATCTGGAACTGACTAAAAGCGCTGTTTAATTCTTCATGAAAGTTGAATCGAAAAGCATTGAATGCCAGATATCCAACCTTACCCGCGTCCGTTTCAATTATTTTATGCTTAAAAACCGGATTTTCCTGCAGCTCAACAGACTGTATATTATCGGTTTCACCCAGCTCATTAAACCCTCCGTTTTCAATCTCAGCCAGAGTCAGCGTGTAGTTATCGTTTTGCAAAAGCGTGTTAAAGTTATTTACGGTGAGCTGAGTTCCGTTAACCCGGTTAAAAACATCTCCACGCTGCAATCCTGCAGCTTCTGCTGGAGAATCGGGCAAGACGTACTGTACATATCCAAAAACATCATTAGAAGTATCACTAATCCGTACAAGCCCATACCGGAATCCGAAAGATTGGGAAATGCCCCGCCGTGCTTCTTCATGTTCAATATAATTTTCGATGAACCAGGAAAAATCATCTGAAGGATCCAGGAGGCTGAAAAAGAGTTGTTCTTCATCAGAAAAACGATTCAAAAAATCGTGAAAGTCACCATCATCGGAAAAACGGTCATCGTCAAGATCGGATACACTGTTTTGCCAGAAATACCATAAATTCATTCCGTTCCAGACAAACTGTTTTTCCTCAGAAGCTTCTTCAAAACTGCTTGAGCTGGTGTCGCAGCCATTCAGGGCCAATAAAAGCGGTAAAATCAATAAATAGAATCGTCGTTTCATAATGCAGTTATAACGTCAAAATTTTGGTACATTCACTTATAATCATAATCTAAAGAACAGTACGTTCAATCACTGAAGTGTAACATTTTTTCAACAAATTCAGGTTCCTTGCTAACATATGAAACCAATTTTTATTTTTTCCACCGTATTTTTATTTATAGTTGCCTGCACCTCGCAAAGAGAGGCCGCAGTTGATGATCCTATAGAGCTGGAGAGTGCTGTATACGAAAATTGGGGCACACCATCTCCCAACGGTTCGGAAGGTATGGAACGGGGAACGGACATTACGTTAACCTTTTCTGAATGGCCGGAAAATTATTCACCTGAATATGTGGTTTTCCGAAACAGAGAGTCGTTTCCGGCAGAGCTGGAACTTTTAGACGACGGACGCGCCATTATTACGGCAAGAATTGTGCAGGAATCAGGTGTGATGGCGGAGATTTCTGAATCCGTTTTCCTGTCTGACCGCATTACTTTCACAAGGCCGGACGGTGACCGTGGATTCCTTGAAATTGACCAGTGGGAAAGAAGAAACGGATAGTAAAAACTTGTGAGCCGTAAATAAATAAGGGGCTGATGTGCCAACACATTGGCATCTTCTGCAATCCGGAAAAATCTGAAAAGCGGAACATATTTCAGAAAAATTGGTTAGATGACAGTGCAAATGAAATGTCTTTAATAAACAATTTGATTATGAAATTTCTTAAATACCTAACATTTATCATTGCAAGCAGCTTAATTTTCTTTGGTTGTGACCAATCAAGCGATACCGATTTCGGTACTCTGCGGGTTCTTTTAACAGATGCGCCCGGCAACTATGATGCCGTATATGTAGATGTTCAGGAAGTGCGTATTCACAAAAGCAGCGATGCCGAGGACGGAGACAGCGGCTGGATTACCATCAACACAGAACCCATGGTTGTGGATCTGCTTGAGCTCACCAATGGCCGCTATGAAATACTGGGCGAAGAAGAACTTGAACCCGGACGATATAATCAGCTGCGCCTGATTTTGGGTGATCAGAATGAGGTTGTGATTGACGGACAATCCCATGCGCTTACCACACCCAGTGGTCAGCAATCGGGCCTGAAACTTCAGATTGATGCCGATATTGAAGGCGGCCAGATTTATACACTTCTGCTCGACTTTGATGCATCAAGATCAATCGTCCAAGCAGGAGCTTCTGGGAATATTCTGCTGAAACCCGTTATCCGCACTGCCTGGCTCGAACAAACCGGCACTATTTCAGGATCCATTGAACCTTCCACATCCCTGCCGTGGGTATACGCCATTGCAGGTGCAGACACCGTAGCCGGTACACGAGCTGCAGAAAACGGTGATTTTCAGATTATAGGACTCGCATCAGGAACGTACCAGGTTTCAGTAATTCCGTCAGAAGACGGTTACACCCCGGTGGTTTTATCGGATGTTGAAGTAAATGCCCCCGATGAAACAGATGTTGGCACCATACAAGTAGACACTGAATAAATAATTCATAGAGCAGACACAAAGAAAAACCCGGACTTCGATCCGGGTTTTTTGTTTTTTGCAAAACCTTTGACAAACAGATTCTTTAGGAAGAAGCTTGACGGTGCATTATCGTCGGGGTGGAACGAAGCCCATCTTTTCCCAGTGTAGGCGAAATCGCCTGATTATAGTCTGCTAAACAAAAAATACCGGAAATCCATTTTTTATCCGTACCTTATGATCCGTTATCTGACGAACTATCCATTCGATTTTAAATTTTGCCTCTCTTCAGCAGGTTCTCTTCTGAATATTTGTAAAAGATCTTTTGGCGGACGAACCCTCCGATATTCTCAAAAGCAGGAAATGCGCATGGTTACGGCAGAAATTATTATTAATAATCAAAACTGCTTTTTGGTAAAATCAACTTAGGCGCAATCAAGCCTTGATTAAACGGTACGACCTCACAAAGCAGTTGAACAAAACAACATTATTTTGAAAGACATTTTATTTTCAGATTTGAACATCACACCTGAAATCAAGAAAGCCATCCATGAAATGGGGTTTGAAGCCCCCACAAAAGTTCAGAGCAGATCCATACCTCATATTCTGGAGGGCCGGGATGTGGTTGGTCATGCACAGACCGGAACCGGCAAAACGGCCGCATTTGGAATCCCGGCTTTACAGATGGCGAACAAAGGCTCCAAAATACCCAGTGTTCTCATTTTATGTCCTACCCGCGAACTGGCTATCCAGGTAACGGGCGAGCTGATAAAACTGGCAAAATTTACAAACGGAATTTACACCCTTCCCGTGTATGGCGGCCAGCCGATTAACCGCCAGATAAAAGCCCTGAAAAAGGGGGCGCAAATTGTTGTAGGCACCCCCGGCCGTGTGATTGACCACTTGAAAAGGGGCACATTAAAACTGGACAACCTCGAAATGGTGGTGCTCGACGAAGCCGACGAAATGCTGAACATGGGTTTTCGAGAAGATCTGGAAGAAATTCTGAGCTATAGCCACGGCAAATCTCAAACCATCATGTTTTCGGCAACAGTTCCGAAAACCATCCGGAACATTATGAACAGGTGGATGGATCAACCGGTCATGATTAAAGTGGAAGGCAAGGCTGAAACGGCGTCCGGCATCGACCAGTACTTTATGGAAGTTCGCGATTCGATGCGAACCGAGGCCATCTCCCGTGTAACGGACATGGCCAATTTTAAACTGGCCCTGATTTTCTGCAACACAAAACGAAAGTGCGATTCGCTGGTTCAGGAGCTGCTGGCACGCGGCTACTCGGCTGATGCTCTTCACGGAGATATGCGGCAAAAGGTTCGTGATAAAGTGATGAATAAATTCAGAACCGGTAAAATTGATATGCTGGTTGCAACTGATGTGGCCGCCCGCGGACTGGATGTGGATGAAATAGATGTGGTGTTTAATTACGACATCCCGAACGACCCCGAATATTATGTGCACAGAATCGGCCGAACCGGGCGCGCCGGCCGAACCGGAATGGCTATAACATTTACATCGGGCAGAAAGAAGAAAAGCATCCGGTTTATTGAAAAAATTATTCGAACGCAGCTCAAGCCGCTCCCGATGCCGTCAGCTAAAGAGGTGCGTATTTCCAAAATGGATCAGCACATTGATGATATCGTGGAGACACTTCAGGCAGGCGGATTGCGTGAATACATTGAGCAGCTTGAACCCCTGGCAGAGAGCAACTTCACCCCGATCGAAATTGCCGCTGCCCTGTTTAAGATGAAGCTTGCAGAGGGTTGATATAACTGCAAAGAGGTGTTTGGGAAAAGGATACAAGCAGATGATTGCACCAGTTACTTAGTTGATTTAAATTGAGGAGTGGCACAAAGACCAAAGGCACAAACGGGACGTTTGCGCCATCTCCCATTAAATGACCATCACCCACGATAAAGCGATAGCGCAAACGTCTCGTTTGTGCTAATAGCTACTTCCCAACAAAAAACACGGCGTTGGCTATCAGCAGTTTGCCGTTTTCCCAGAAGCCGCGGAACAGCGGGTTATCTGTAAAATAGACCACCTGCCCGGAGCCGTGCTGCTGAACCCCGAAACTAAGTGTATTTTCGAGAAGTTCTTTGGCTTTGTAACCGGCAAATCCGCTTATGTGGGCATCTTCTCTGACAGTTCCTACATTCCATCCGGAATCGAGAAACTGGTAGGCAGATGCATTGTTTTTCAGTGAGAAATAGGTTTCGCCGTAACCGAAGGCAAGCGGATGAGTGTTGTCCATCGTTACTTTGAAAATGGATCCTGAAGTACGGCTGCTTATGGCTCGCCGGGTTCTGTCACCATATGGCTGAAGCTGCTCATCCTTGCCTGGTTCTTCGGCCGGTTCAAGCTTGCGCTGAATCTGAAAACCGTTGCGGTCTGCAAGCTGTTGGTTGGCATCACCGAAGCTGATCAGAGTGCCTCCATCGCTGGTCCAGGCACTGATTTTCTCGATGGCCTCATCCGTTAAAATATTCGTGTAATTTCCTGAAGGAAGTACCAGTACATCATACTCTTTCAAATCTGCCTGCATCAAAGATGTGGTGTGCAGCATCGTGGCGGGATATTTTAACTGGTAGTCGAAAAAGTGCCAAATTTCACCTGCATTCAGCGAAGAGGTGCCTTCACCAATCAGGACGGCAACTTTTGGCTCATCAACAAAACGAAGATTTGCCGATCCGAAATCGGAACCGGATGTTACAAACCCGGTAGAAGCTCCGTAAACATTGCGATGAAATGTTTCGGCGGCATCTCTCACCAGTCGGTCAAAATCATCACCAAGATGGCGGTTATTGTCTCGTGTTATCACCAGTGTCCCGCGATCAAATTCTTCATCATTCATTTCAAAAGGAACTTGGGTAAAACGGCTGTTAACCCCGTTTTTTATGAGCTGAGCCAGAAAGCGGGCATCATCCATCGATTCCCATCGCAAAATGTAGGCGTATGGCGTCTCGGCGCCGGTAAACTCGGCCTGGCGAAAATCCCCGGCAGAAATATTCTTGACCGGATCTATCCTGTTTTCCAAAGCGTATCCCTCAAGGCCGAACCGATAATGGGCTTCCCATGAGGTAATGTCGTAAGTCAAAGAGTCAACCAGTTCGGGGTCGGGTTCAAAAAACACCCGCACAATGTTGCCCTGTGGCTGGTAGGCGCTAATCAGAATATCTCCCTCCTCAACAGTAACCGAAGACGTTTCCCCGGATGAAAAATTGTAACCTTCTGCTGTTTGGGTTGATTCGGCAGTGCCGTAACGAACTTTTTTCGTATCGAGAAAACTGAGCATGCTGTAAATATGATCGGCATTGTTATCCGCTTTCACGACAAATGTTTTGTAACGGCTGTCCGGGCTATTTTTTGACCGATCAAAAAAAGCTGCAAACTCTTCAATCATTCTTTCAGAGTGTTCAGAAGCAACCTCTACTGTAGACATCCCTGTGGTATGATGCTGTAAAATTCGCTGTTCCAGCGTCAAAGTATCCCCTTCGGCCTTTTCTATGGCAAGCCCCGCACGGCTGTGGCCCGGCATTTCGTAAGTCATCCCGATAGCCCCGTGGTATGTCGGCCAGGTGTCGCCGTAGGATGGATAAAATAAATCAAACCGCTCGCGGGTAAAATAGAGCCAGTGTTCATCATCGAAATAGCGCATATGGTTTTCACCAATGGTGGTTTGAAATTCACGTTGCCAGTCGGTGATCGCTTTGTGAAACGGTTCAGCAGCCGGAGCAAAATAGTAGGGCGCTGTGTAGCTCTGTTCGTGGTAATCCACGTGAATGTGAGGGAACCATTGTTTATAAATATCATAACGCAACTGTGACTCTTTCTGAATCTGCCAGGCCCAGTCTCGGTTCAGGTCAAATAGGTAGTGGTTGGAACGGCCGCCCGGCCACGGTTCTTCGTGTTCGCGGGCTTCGGGAGCAGGATTCACCTCTGCCCCAAGCATATTATTGAACCAGTTCACATAACGCTCCCTGCCGTCGGGGTTCAGCATCGGGTCCATGATGACCACCGTATTTTCGAGCCACTCTTTGGGTTCGGGCCGGTCAGGCCGCACCAGTTCATGAAGGGTTCTCATCGCCGCTTCACTGCTTGAGGTCTCATTGCCGTGAATGTTATAGCTCAGCCAGACAATCCCTTTTTTTCTATCAGTAGGCTCACCCTCTTCCAGTCCGGTCAGTTTCAGGTTATTGAGCCGGATTTCGTCGATATGCTGAAGATTTTCCGGTGAAGTTACAAGTAAATAGACCAGCTCCCGGTTTTGGTAGGTTTCTCCGTAAGTGTGAAGGGTCACAAATTCTGATTCTTCAGCGACGTGCCGAACATAATTGAGCACGTTGTGATGCTGTGTCCAGCGCTCACCCAGTTCATATCCCAAAAATTCATCGGGTGACTGAAGTTGAGCAAAAGCCGCTTGAACCGTTACAAAGCTGATCAGAAAAATGGTTATAATGGAACGCGTTTTATTCATGAGGTATTTAATGATAAATTGACAAAGCAAAAATTTGGGTAATCACCAAAATTCAATACTGCTAAAAATAGCAATCAATTTATGAAATTTGTTCATTTTACGGTTTTTCTGATTTTTTTATTTCTGCCGGCAGAATTGTCAGCTTATCAACAGGATAGCGATATCGTCAGGTTTACCATTCTTCACACCAATGATGAACATTCGCATCTGATCCCCCATCCTGCGATTGATGATCATCCGGAATTTTACAATGAAACCCGGGGAGGTTTTGCCCGGCTGGCTGGCGCCGTTAACCAGATAAGGGATCAAAAAAATGAGCTCGGAGAACCAGTTCTGATTTTTTCAGGCGGGGATATTCTGGGCGGACCGGCATTCGGCTGGCTTCCGCTGAAAGAGGGGGTTGCTGCCGAACTGGCTCTGTTCCAGGCCATTGGCTATGATGCCATCACCATCGGGAACCACGAATTTGATTATGGTCCGGATATTTTCGCTCAATACCTGAAGGCGGCCGGGTATCCGGAAGTATCAGACCGCACTGTAATTTTGGGAACAAATACCCGCCCGCCGGCAGAGCACCCGCTCAGTGCTTTGGGAATCAAAAAGCATTACATCAAAGAACTTGAAAATGGTGTAAAGATCGGGGTTTTGGGATTACTGGGGGATGATGCCATCAACAAAACAGCCCATCCGGGGCCGGTTAATTTCGAAGACCCGATACGGTCAGCCCGCAAAGCTGTCTCGGAATTAAAAATTGCAGGGGCTGATATCATCATATCTGTTAACCATTCGGGTATATACGAAGACAGGATCCTGGCCCGCGAAGTGCCCGAAATTGACATTATTGTGGGAGGCCATTCGCACACCCCTCTTTATGAGCCGGTGATTGAAGAAGGGGTGATTATCGTACAGGCGGGCAGTTATTTGCGATATTTGGGTGTTTTGGAACTGGAGTGGAACCGCAGTACAGGTGAGATGCAAATCCGCAATACTGAGGAGACGCCATTTTTAAAGTCCCTCGATGCATCAATCCCCGAAGATGAAGAGATCGCTGAAATGGTGCAGGAGTACAGAGAATTACTGAATAATTGGATAGCTGAACTGACAGTGGGAGCCGTGAATGAGATCACCGATCCCGTTGCGGAATCATCATTTGCTATCCGCGGCGGAAGATGGCAGACCGAAACGGCTATTGGAAATTACATCACAGATGCCATGATGCATGCGGCTGAAAAAGCCACGGGCAAAAAAGTGGATGTTGCCGTTCAGGCAAATGGCGCCATCCGGGCAGATATTGTGCCGGGCAGAGCGGAATGGTCGGAAGGGCTGATTTCTTTTTACGACCTGGTGATGTCAAGCGGCCTGGGTTCCGGTGAAGATGGAAATCCCGGTTATCCGCTGGTTTCATTTTATCTGACGGAAGCTGAAGTTCGAAATGCACTCGAGGTTTCGATATTGCTGTCTGAAATGATGGACAACACCTATTTTTTGCAATATTCAGGCCTGCGGAAAATGTATGATCCGAACCGCGCCATTTTATTAAGAATTCCATTTTTGGGTACTCCGGTTCCCACATCGCGTGCTGTGTTAAATGCCGGTCTGGTTCGCGATGGCGGTGATTTAGAACCACTCAGGCGAAACGGCGAAGAGCTGCTTAATGTAGTGACAGACCATTACATTGCGGGATTTTTACCCCTCGTTGGAGACGTTGTACCCAACCTGGCTATGGAACTGAAAAATGAACATGGCGAACCCATAGAGCTGGACGAAGCCATTATTTATCAAAACGGAACCCAGTTAAAAGTGTGGCAGGCGCTGCTCGATTTTACCCTCTCCCATGAAACAGGTGAAAGTGGCCTGCCGGTTATACCCGCTGAGTATGAAAATCCACAAGACAGGTTAGTGCAGGCTCATACACTTCCACTCTGGATTTGGCCGTTATTTTTTGTGTTTTTGATAGCAGCGGTAATTACCTATTTCATTCGCAGGAGATCGAACATCTGAACAAAAAAGTGGCTTTTGTCCAGGGCAAAAGCGTTCCCCTGCAAGCCTCAATAACTGGTTCAAGTGTCAGCCTGTCACCGCGGGGCTTAGGCCATAATCTGGTGGATACAAACTCCAATGGCACAAGCGGACGCTTGCGCCAGTACCAGTGAAAAGTGACCTTGAAGCGTTCCCGGTGCTTTTCCGGGATCCTCCAAGCGTCACTTCAATCGTTACAAACGAACGCTTCAATGACCCCGACGACTGTCGAGGACGCTTGAAGGTTCTTTTTCGGAAAAACTATTTATTCAACGTGTACTCGAGTTCAATATCGCAGCTCAGTACATTGGATACCGGGCATCCTTCTTTGGCGCCGTGAGCCAGCTTGTCAAATTCATCCTCTGAAATATCCGGCACTTTTGCATCCAGATTGAGTACGATTTTTGTGATGGCCCATCCTTCGCCCTGCTGATCAAGGCTTAGATCTGCTTTTACATCCAGTGCATCTGCGGTGTAGCCGGCTTTTTCCAGCCCTACGCTGAGTGCCATGGCAAAACATCCGGAATGTGCGGCTGCAATAAGCTCTTCAGGATTGGTTCCTTTTTTACCATCTTCATTTTCAAACCGTAGTTTTAATGAATAGGGCTGATTGCTGAATGCACCGCTTTGAGTTGTTAACGTTCCGGAACCTTTTAAGCCGGGTCCTTTCCAAACTGCATTTGCTGTTCTGATCATAAGTTTATTTGTTTTGTTTTCGGTTAGTTTAATTCCCTGATAATAAGCGCGTTCGACACACTCCGTTCACCTTCGTGGTCAAACTCGAAATTGTTGCTGGGATAGTTCACAATTCCATCATTTTTTTGGCAGCGAATCCACATCGACGTGGAGCCGCCCCCGTCCAGATTCAATGCATACCTGGCATCTAAACCGGATAAAAACCCGGAAAGTTCAGGAATGGTCATTCCGTATGACTGAAACGAGCGTCCGTCAACCGTAACCAGCAGCAGTCGGTTGTCTGATGTGAGCGCGACAGCCGTTCTCGGGTGGCGATTTTGATGAAAAGGATCGTGGTTGAAAGTCTGCTGTTCATCATCATAAATCAAAAGCGGCCCGGCGCTGAGCAGGTTCTCATATTGAACAGAATGCCAGCCGTCTTCAGGTTTCGGTATGATGACCGGCTCACCGGACTGATTCCAGCCAAAACCGCCGCGCTCCGTAAATGGATTGCTTCCTACAGCTCCTGGTGAGATCACCTCGCCAGCGGCTTTTAAAAAAACAATCGACTCTCCTTCAGGTCCGTAAAATGAACCGTTTACCGCGGCAAATGCATTGTGTTGATTGGCCAGGTCACTGGTTTTCATCAGGCCGTCTTCATTCCAGGCAAGCTGAAATTCAACAGAAGCACTGTCGAGAAGTATTTCGATGATATTGATACTCTGCCTCGATTCAAAAAGATCATCCCCCAGGTATGATTTCCAGTAAATTCCTTCAGCCAGTTTTTCTGATTCCCATTCCAGTTGATTTAATGACGGAGTTTCAGGATTACTTTGTGCTGATAAATCTGTGAAATATGAAACTGCAAAAATTCCCGCAACTGCAATCAGCAGCACGGATCGAAATAAATTTTTATGTGATTGCAGGGACGTCACAAATATGCAGAATGTGTTTTACTTTAAATGAACATAATTCACACCTTATTAACAATATTGATGATATAAGTAATTCCCAAATTATCACCGGCGAAGCTGATATTCCGCTGGCGGGGTTTTATCCAGCAAATGTTCCACAAAATAATCCCAGGTACGTCTGATTTTGTAGGGTTCGTTTGCATAGCCGTGACCCCGGTTGGGCATTACAATCAGATCAAAATCTTTATTGTGGCGAATCAGTTCATCAATCAAAAGCAGGGTCATTGACGGATGCACGTTGGTATCCATCGTTCCGTAAGAGAGTAGCAGTTTTCCTTGCAGGTTTTCAGCCAGAAGGTGTATAGCCTGGTTTTCGTAATTATCGCCGCCGTTTTCTCTTTCCAGCAGCCCCTGGTATTTTTCTCCCCAGTAGTAGGTATAGCCGCGGTTATCGAGATTTCCGGCACTTGAAACACCCACTTTGAAAAACTCCGGATACTGCAGAAGGGCCGCCGCTGTTGCATACCCGCCGCCGGAGTGGCCGTAAATTCCTGCCCTGTCAATGTCGATAAATGAGTGCCGTTCGGCCAGTTCTTTCATGCCTGCAATTTGATCGGGCAGGCCGTTGTCCATCATGTTGCCGTGGTAGTAGGTGTGAAAATCCCTCGAACGCATGGGTGAGCTGCCAAGCGCGTCAATCGCAACCACCACAAAACCGAGCTCTGCAAGCGCCTGGGCATTTCCGCGCTGGGATACCGAGAAACTACGCGATCCCAGACTGCCGCTCTGCGGGCCGGGATAGATGGAGTTGATGATGGGATAGGATTTACTTTCATCGAAATCGGTGGGCAGCAGCATGATGCCGTAAAGGTCGGTTTCACCGTCACGTGCCTTCACGGTAATTGGAATGGGGTTTTGCCAGCCGGTTTCCAGCAGTTCTTCAATATCCGCTTGTTCCAGTTCCATCAGCAGTTCACCATTGCTGTCGCGAAGTACGGAAACCGGCGGATTTTCAAAGGTTGAAAAGGTGTCCACAAACCAGGAAGCATCACTGCTTACATCCACTGAGTGATTTGCATCTTCCGGAGTGAGGAGAACCAGGCCGGAGCCGTCAAAATTTACTTTGTAATAGTGAACAAAATAGGGGTCCCTGCCATCTTCCCGGCCAACACCGGTGAAATTGATGGTCCGGTTTTCTTCGTCGATGTGCAAAATATCAATCACATTCCAGTCACCTTCCGTAATCCGGTTTATTTTCTCACCGGTTTCCAGGTCGTGCAGATAGAGGTGGCCCCAGTTGTCTTTCCGGGTAAACCAGATAAACTCACTCGAATCGTGCAGAACTCTCCAGTTCGGGACACCCCGCGAAGTGAGGTTCGATTCAAAAAAGATTTCATCATGTTCGTGATAAATTTCCCGAACATCTCCGGTTTCAGCATCGGCAATTTTCAGGGTCACATCTTTGTAGTCGCGGGAGGTAGAAACAAACGCGAGCCGGCTTGAATCATCACTCCATTCAATATCAGCCCAGTCGCCATCACGAAGCAGTCCGCAGCAGTTTGATGTTCGCTGATGATCGGGCTCCGTATCCAGCCAAATGGTTTCTCCGTTTTCCACATCGATGATCACACGCTCGAGCATCGGCACAATGGAATCGCCGGGAAGGGCATATGGCCAGATGTCTGCTTCCGGCCTACCTTCACGTGCTCGCCAGAGAGTCATTTTTTCAACATCGCGCTCATCCAGCCTGAAAGTGGCAATTTTTTTTGAATCGGGCGACCACATCAAAATTGGGCGTTCAGACCGCCTCCAGCCGTGATTATCGGTACCGTAGCTGTGAAATTCCACACCATCTGTGGTGAGCTGGGTGTGCTCGTCGGCCTCAAGATCATGCAGCCAGAAGTTATAGTCGCGGGTATAAACTGCGCGTTTACCGTCCGGCGACAGCACAGAAAAAGGCTCCGGATGAATAACCCGATCTTTGACCTCGCACTCATAGGTTTGGAGTGAGCATGCCATATGATTCCCGTTTTTTTCGAACCGGATTGAAGTATGATCGTCACTAAATATCAGGTTCCTGAGTCCAAGCTGAGAGGGGTCTACCGCATTTTCAAGTTCAGATTCAATAGCTCCGGCAAGCCGTTCGTGGTCAAATGCATGGTTTTTATTTCTTTCAGGAATATCCACCAAAAAATATTTGCTTCCGTTGCGGGTGGCCAGTACATACCAGAAACTGTGTTCATTGATTTCTTGAGGAGTGACTGACATATTGTAAACCTTATCGTTCAGGTTCCACCACAGCATATTTTCGGCACGCTGGTATCTCTCTTCCATAGATTGATCCTGCTGGGAAAAAACCGCAAGCGGAAGAAATGAAATTAAAAAACAGAAAAGCACAAATCGGGTCAGGCTGGTAAAATTCATAGCATTATTAGTTTTTGGCTGTGATGATGTTGTGTCTGATAAAATCCCCCTAAAATAATCGAAATTTTGAAAAGGAACCCTAATCATTCTCATAAATGCTATTGCCATTGCAAAAACGATTATTTCTTCATCCCGGACCGCCGCGTTAATGTACCCGCAATTAATCCCGCAAAAATTACCTTTTTTTATTGCATAATTAATCAGATATTAAATTGGCATGCATTAACTTAGTATGAATTATAAAACCCGAAATTAAACTCGCAAAATTATCTGAATATGTATGCACGCCCAGACCAAATGGAGCCTCTGTTTCCTAAAGAGAGTAAGGCATTGGCCGAACTTGCCTTGAGTGTGTATGCGAATGCGGCAGAACTTGCGGGTATGGTTCATCCCATCACACGAAGAGAGATCGCCCGGCTTTTAAGGCACATCAACAGCTACTACTCCAACCGGATTGAGGGCGAGCATACTACACCAGCCGATATTGAGAAGGCTGTAAAACAAGAATACAGCACCGATGAAAAAAAGAAACGGCTTCAGCTTCTAAGTGTGGCCCATATTGAGGTTCAAAAGTTGATCGATGAACGGTTCGAGGCCGGTGAGGATGTGTCGGTCTGTTCGTCAGAGTTCCTGTGCTGGATTCACAAAGAATTTTATAAGCGGGTACCGGAAAACTTTTTGAAGATTTCACATCATGACAGGAATGAACATATCATTATGAAGCCAGGCGAACTTCGAAAGGAAAATGTAGTCGTTGGGAATCATATCCCGCCTGAATGGGAAAGTCTGCCGGAGTTTCTGGAACGGTTTGAGGAGGTTTACGAATCAGAATCTGTTTATGGACACAAAAAACTGATCTCGGCCGCGGCCAGCCACCACCGGCTTTCATGGATTCATCCTTTTCTTGATGGAAACGGCCGGGTTTCGCGCCTGTTTACCTACGCTTTTATGAGAAGGGCAGGGATTGAATCGCACGGTTTGTGGACATTATCCCGCGGACTTGCCCGCAAAGATGAAGAATATAAACGGATGCTTGCACATGCCGATCAACCCAGGCAGGGAGATCTGGACGACAGGGGAAACCTGTCTGAAAAGGCACTTTCTGATTTTAGTATTTTCTTCTTTAAAACAGCAGATGACCAGGTTTCATTTATGAAAAAAATGCTTTCATTGGATGGATTATACAATCGTATTGTCAGTTATGTAATCAGGCGGGCCGATCAGTCGCTGCCGGATGAAAAACCGCTTCGGCCGGAAGCAAAGCATGTTCTCACCGAAGTAATGATGCGGGGTGAAATTGCCCGTGGTGAGGTTCCGAGATTGATAGGCCTGGGAGAACGCACAGCTACGAATCTCATCAGCCAGCTATTGGAAGAGGAGCTGGTGACTTCAGCATCACACCGAGCACCACTGCGGTTTCATATACCGGCCAAAGTTGTAGGTTACTATTTTCCTGACCTCTACCCTGTAGGTTCCATATAAGAATTAGTGTGAGATATTAACGATACACTGGATGAAGTGCAGGTTTTGGAAAAGGAGGAATATCCTTGTGCCGGGCAGGAGTAAAGTATAGAGAGATTTCACCATCTCGAGTAAAAAAACTTCTAATTTGAACGGAGAGCAAAAATGAAGAAGGTAACAAACCAAACAGAGCCAGAATCATCCCTGGCAGAGATGATGAAAACTCTTTCTTGGTTACTTTTAGGAATGATCATAGCTTTTCTCAGAACTTGGTTCAGTAATAACTTCAAGCCACTTGAGCAGATCCTGCATTTGGTGCAGCTTGAGTTTGCGCCTCCATCTTTCCATCGCATTTGAATGGGTTGAAATTTAGACCCACATGGCCACACTTAATTTTCCAAACAAGCCCAAAATTACTTGAACCGGTTGCCGCCTTTCCACTCTTTTACGATGTAGTCCGATACCCAGTAGCCAAGGGCCATAATCGTCAGAACCGGGTTGAAAGCTCCGTTGGTTACATGAAGGCTTCCGTCGGCAACAAAGAGATTGTCCACCTCATGTACCCGGCCGTATTTGTCGGTAACGGATGTTTGAGGATCGTTGCCCATCCGGCAGGTCCCCGATTGATGCTGGCTGCCGCTGACTCCGGTTCCCGGAATACTTTTCCAGACTTTGTAAGCACCGGCCGCCTCCAGCCACTTTGCAGCTTTTTCGGCAATAAACTCGGCCGTTCTGATATCTTCATGATGCTTAAACCCGGAGATTTTGGCTACCGGCATTCCCCAGTGATCCAGTACATCGGGCGCCACTTCCACACGCGATTCAAAGTTCGGCATCTCCTGAACCGGGCCTCGTATACTTGCATTTCTCTTGTAATAATGCTTTTGAAAATCTTTATGCTCGCGTCCCCACTGCGAGCTGCCCGGTGGCCGAAATCCACGGCTGTAGGCATAGGGCAATTTGATGAATTCATTGGTAAGCACAGCCCCGCCAATGACATCGGGGTTGTTATGGGCAAAATCACCGGCAGCCACACTGGCACCGGGGCCAATGCCGTCATAAATCTCCTCTTCAAAGAGTCCGTCGGCGCCGCAGTAGGCATGTCCCTGAAGGTTGCGGCCTAACCAATCGTACCGGTTCCCGATTCCGTCTGGATAGAGATTTGTGGCAGAATTAAACATCAAACGGGGTGTTTCCGTAGCCGATGCTGACAGGATGACGATATCCGCCGTTTGAGTATGCTTTCTGTCCTGCTCATCATAATACTCAACACCGGTGGCTCTGCCGTTGCTGTCGGTTAAAATTTTTACGACCTGCGAATTGATCCTGAGCTCGCAATTTCCGGTATCTATCGCTTTGGGGATAACAGTGTTTTGCGTGCCGTTTTTTGCATCTACCGGGCAGGCAAAACCCACACAATTCCGTACATGTACGCAAGCCGGGCGTCCGTCAAATTCTTCCGAATTCCGAAGCATAGGAATTGAAAATGGGTGATACCCTATTTTTTTCGCAGCCTCTTCCAGTATTCTTGCTTCTTTGTTATGCGAAAACGGCGGCATTGGGTGAGGCTTTCGCCTCCAGGGTGCAAACGGATTTTTGGAATCATCTCCTGCTACACCAATTTCCCATTCAGCTTTTTCGTAGTAGGGCTCCAGGTCATCATAGCTTATTGGCCAATCTTCCAGCGTTGAGCCTTCCACATGCCCATAGGTGGATTTCATCGTAAAACATTCTTCCATGAATCTCCAGGCCATAGCACCGTAATTCACAGTTCCCGATCCCACACATGCAGAAATGTTGTGATAGGCCCAATCGTTAGGATACACAATCCGCTCATTTCCCTGCTGATCAACAGCCACCCGCCGGTACCGCTCATTGTCGGGCCCGAAAAAACAGGCCAGCGGAAAAGACCTCATTGCAGTCAACTCATCATCACCGTGTGCGGCATAAGGAACCCAGCCGCCTCTTTCAAACAAAACTACGGACAATCCGGCATAACTCAATTCTTTGGCTACTACTCCGCCACCGGCTCCCGATCCTACTACAATTGCATTTACATGTTTATTTGTTGCCATAATAAAAAATTAAAATAATTAAAGGTGATTAAGACAGGTTTTAATATAAACTGAGCATCCGATAGCTCACATAATCCCGGTTGCCGCCATGGATTGGACTGCCGTAGAATCCCATCATGCATTGATTGCACATGGTGTTGAAAAAGGCCGATGGAGTAAAATCACCCCATCCTCTTTCTGCCGCCTGCGGGTTATATTGTCCGGCTTCAACCGCTTTCAAAAACTCGGCCTGATTTTCTTTGTCAAGCCGGGTAAAGACATCCCCGAATTCATTTCGGCAGTCGTTGTTTATGGCGGGAAGACAGGTTTGGTACATTTCGCGGTCGTGCTGAAGGTAACCGTAACGGCCTATCTGCTGGTCGATGAATCTTGTAACCCAGGCATCTTTGCCGCCTGCATATTCACCCGGCGGAATGATCGCATCAGCCAGGGCATCCATAATTTCAGCTTCACTTTCTGTCAGCACCCGGTGCGGATTTGCAGACAAGCTCGGCACACCAACAATCCAGGCGCCGCCCGCCCAGATAGCTGATACTTTTAAGAAACTACGCCGGCTCAGTGTGTCAAAGGAGTTTTCTTTATTCATATTTTTAACTCTCGTTTTTTAGGTAACTCCCTCTCCTTGCGGATTTGGGTTAATAATTGTCTGTATTTTCAACTTCGTTTATAGGTGTGAAATTTATATAAACCTGTCCTTAAATATTAATACCTGTAACGGTTAATGTACCCTTACAGTTGAACATCCAATTTCTTTATTAACCTGAGTTCGATATAATATTGAAGGCTTTAAAAGTCCCCCTTCGAAGGGGGAAAAGTCCGCCGGCTGGCGGACGAGGGGGGATGACCCTTTGAGCGTTGATTTGACTCAAATATTCATTATTGGGTTTAAATTCACTAACTATCATCCCCCATTGTCCCTTCAAAGGGGGACACTCTTAAACAAATTATTATATCGAACTGATGTTTATTACATTTTTATTTTTGGGTACTGAGAGGTCGGTATAATTTTTCAAAAATAAAAGATTATCGCATCTGCCAGCATTTTTGTTTAACTGTTTTTGTGATGTATCGGTTGCAATGCTCACAGCACAACATACCGTACCTGACGGCACGGTGGTGGTTTTCATGACTTGGTGTGTCGTACAAAGAATGGAATAATGACATCCATCTCAATACCGATAGAGGATTGGGATGGGTAATATTCTATTTATAATACTCTCAAGCTTCAAAAAAATGTCCCGGATGGGACAATATCTTTGGTGTGCCGGGCATGCCGTATGTCTAACGGGTGGAGGTGGAAGTCTCAAGTCCCGAAAGAGCCGTAATGACCGGAATCTTATAGTTATTGGCAAGGGT
>SL_3KL_010_SEDDRAFT_10000739_pt1 | contig 28145 bp, 24 predicted proteins | sample SodLakKL_010_SED_2_FD_10381 | JGI IMG/M metagenome (IMG submission 10381)
GCCGCATCGAGATCGGTGTGAGTTGCCGCAATGATGCGAACATCAACATCGATTGGCTCGCAGCTTCCCAGGCGTTCGAAGCTGCCCTCCTCCAGGAAACGCAGCAATGCAATCTGGTTTTCCAGCGGCAGGTCACCAATCTCGTCGAGCAACAGGGTGCCGCCTGCTGCAGACTCGATCCGGCCGATATTGCGCCGCTCCGCACCGGTAAACGCACCTCTTTCGTAGCCGAAAACTTCGGACTGGAACAGCGAATCAGGCAGAGCGGCACAGTTGACCGCGACGAACGGACCGGCCGACCTGCGCGAATGCTTGTGCAGCAGGTTGGCGACCAGTTCCTTGCCCGTGCCGGTCTCGCCGGTGATCAGCACCGGTGCGTCAATCACGGCGAAACGACGAATGACACGCTGCAGTTCGGCAACGGCTGCACTTGAGCCGACCAGTTCCGTGCAGGAACGTCCGTTGTGATTACCCATCGCAATTCCCCAGGCCCGATTCAACGTCGGGCATGATCAATTCCACCCCCGACCTGGCCTCCCATGCGACGATGCAAGGCACCTCGATCTCAAGTCTGACCCGGTCCTCGCCATCCAGCACCAGCGGCACGTCGGCAAACTTGGTGACTGTGTCCAGAGTCAGTCGCGCCGGCTGGTCGAAGGTCCGGTCATTGAACCGGATGGGCACCAGGTGCCGGCCAGCGACAGCCAGTTCGATGGCAGCCTTCAGCGGGCAGTTGTCCTGTCCCTGACCGGTACACACACGCAACCCGTTGTCGTTGCGGGCATTGACTTCAATCGCCTCCGGCAAGGGACCCTGGCGCTCGAAGGCGCCGAGGTCGGCAAAGCCACCCGCAAAACGCGGATCGCCGTTGCCGCGCTGATCCCATACCAGGCGCTCACCATGGGCATCCAATGCCGCCTCGGAAGCTGCCAGGTTAATGGCCGGACTGGCACCACTCAGCGACAAGGTCATGGTCGGTCCGTTGTAGTAATCCAGTCGTTCGAACCGAGGATCAACCGTCAGCAGGGGCTCGCCGCAATCCTCATGCTCACCATGGATCAGGTTATGGATCATCTCCCCGAGGTCTCCGGCGTTGTGGCACTGGTTACCGTTACCGGAGAGTATGGAATTGGCCAGGGAAAGCTCGCCGAGCGCAATGAGCGCACCGCCCTTCCCGGCCACATTGTCATAAAAAGTCGCGTGGACAACTCGCAGCGTTCCGTCCATGTTGGCGACTGCACCACCTCGGCGAGCGCGATTGCCGATCAGGGTCGAATTGACCACGATGGTTTCACCCGTGCTGAAGATTGCCCCGCCGGCATCAATTGCCTCGTTGTCGAACAGGCTGGAGCTGTCGACCACCAGGCGGCCATGATTAATGATTGCGCCGCCGATGTCGCCGAAGCCGTCACGCAGTGTTACTCCGCGCAGCGTCAGGCTGCCGCCGGGCGCCACTTCAAGCAACCGGTGTTGTCCGCCGCCGCTGATGGTGACGCCATAGGCACGCCACAACAGTCGATCGATAAAGCCATCGATAATGATCTCGCCCCGAATCATTGGCAGGGGGCCATCGATCTCGATCATTCTCGGCCTGGCAAAGTGTCCGTCGCGATCACCAAAATCGATACGGCATACCCCATCGGCGGTTGCCGCCTGCTGCAGGATAGTTGTCAGGGAACCCGGACCATTCGCTGCATCCGTCGTGACGGTGAACTGACACGACTCCGAAGCGGCCAGCAGGGGGAACAGAACCAGTAGCAGGACAATCGCCGACACCACCCGGCCATGGCCTGATCGTGACCTGTCCATCACTTGCTGCCTCCACTGGCAGTGCTGCCGTTTACCGATTCGAGCACAACCTGAACCTCACCACTTCCCTGCCCGACCGGCACGTGCTGCACCCGCGTGGTCACATGACCGTCGGCCCGTGCAACCAGCGCGTAGTGATCGGCACCCAGATTGGAAAAGACAAACTGCCCATCAAGGTCACTGCGCACCTGGCGCACCGACGTGCTGTAAAGGTCCGGATACTGCTCTCCCCACTGGACAGAAACCGTCGCGCCGGCCAGCGGATTGCCCTGATCGTCGTAGACCTTGCCGAACAACCATTGCTCACCCCAGTCCATGGGCACGACCACCTGGTTGTCCCGGTTTGGATCGATCCTTATGCCGCGCGCTTCCAGACGAGGAAGCGAGCGGGTTTCCAGTTGCATGACTCCCGCCGCGACGTCAGGTAGCCAGAACTGTCCAGCCGCATCGGTAATGATCGGCATTGCCGTCTGACCTGCCGGCGTGACCGAACGCGCCCAAAGTGCAAAATTCTGCAGAGGACGTCCTTGTGGGTCGGTCACGGCCCCAAACAAGGATCCGCGATCATCACGCTCGAGTTCTATATCGCGCCGGTTGTTGCCGGCGACGATGGCCATCGGCTCAGACACCCAACTGGAGTACCCATCCGGCGGCGAAACCCCAAGCAGGAAATGCCCTCCCGGCTCCAGTCGTTCCATAAGGAACTGGCCCGCAGCGTCGGTCACCGCCTGGCGGTGCACGGAAGGACTGGAAGAACTCAACCAGACACGTGCCCCGGCAACCGCTTCTCCTGCCGGACCGATCAGGCTGCCTGCCAGCACCGCGCTGGATTCACGCGGTTGCAACTGCACGTCCAGACGAACCTCCGAGCCCGGCTTTGCCGAAGATGCTGCTACGGCATGGCGTTTGACCAGGTAATCGGGGTGCCTGAACTCGACGACAGGTGCCTGACCCGCCTTCGGCCAGGGGCCTGCGACCCGATAGCTGCCATCGGCCGCGCTGCGTGATTCCCCGGTGCCCAGTAAACGCACCACGACCTGACTTAGGGGAGCCCCCGACTCGTCCTGTACGAGCCCGTGCACCGCGACTTCACCCTTCGCCTGCAAGTAAATTTCCACAGAAGCCGAACCGGCGCGCACCTGTGCGGTGGCCGGGTGGTGAGTATCACTTTCGGCAACCCTGAGCATATACTCGCCGGATTCCAGCGACTGGAAGGAAAACATGCCCAGTGCACCCGTGACCGTGCTGCCGGGATCGGGCAGGTGGGCGGACATCGAGTGCCCTTCCACCGTAATGCCCGGCAATGGCACACCATCGGAATCGAGGACGGTCCCGCCTATGTCCAGCCCGGGTTCATCGCTGGTTTCATCGTCATCGTACCCAGACCGCGGAGAATTGCCGGGGCCATTATCTCGTGCGAAGGAGGCGGCATTCTCCACCGGGGAAATCGGATCGAGATCTTCGAATGCAGCCCGAGGCGATCTCGGCCTCTCGGGCGAATCCGGGAATGAATCACGTTGTCGCAATTGCCGTGATCGGTGGCGCCCGCCCTCCAGGGCAGTTTCAGGTTCGCTCACCGGGCTCGCGGATTCGGCCGTGCTTCGGTCACCGGCCAAGGAATCGGCTTGCGGCCAGAAGGTCGCCAGATCGCCGCCACGCAAGAGAAAGATCAGGGCCAGCCCGCCAGCCAGAAAAACCACCCACAGCCATCGTGCACGCCACAATCGCCCGGCCAGCCGGCCAGTGACGGCCTCACCGGATCGTGCTCCATGCCTTTCTGCCACTGTCGCCTACCTCACTGCCGGAAGTCAGCAATTCAAAGTCTTGACTACATATGGGCCGCCCCCAATCAGCCAGCCTCTGACACGATGAAAATGATAGAGATTTCAATCTCATCATGCAAGTCCTTATGTGCACTATATCACATTTACGGCTTTTCCAATATGGGTGAGGGATACAAAAACGCCCCGCAGGCAAGGCACCTGCAGGGCGCTGATAACGGGACGTGCCGTCCGTTGCCGGCGGTCAGGTCACGATGGTGATCGGACTGCGGGCATGGCGGCTGACCTTGTCGCTGACACTGCCCATCAGCAGGGTCTGCATGCGCGACAATCCACGCCGCCCCATGACGACCAGGACGCTGTGATCATCTTCGGTATAGCGAATGATCTCTTCGGCCGGGTCACCGATCGAGGTTTCCTGGTCTATCTCGACCGACGTCTCTCCAAGCTCTTTCCGAATGCTGTCGAAAGCCCGCTGGGCGGAAGCCTGGGCGGCCTGATCGATGTCGGCACGCGACATGCCGGCCATCCCGATGATCTCCACCGATGCGGCCGGGAATACGTAAAAGAGGCGCAGCGGCACGCTCATGGCATCGGCCATTTCGAGCCCGAACCTGGCCGCCCGAATCGAGTTCTCGGAGCCGTCGATCGGCACCAGGATTTCCTTGACATGTTCACTCATTTTTATTTTCCTCCCGGATCAGTTTAAGTCGATTACAGCTTACATGATGACGCGAAGCCTGGCAGCGGAACTTGATCTGTCTCAGTTCAACCGAGCAATTGCTCCAGGTCGTCCTCGTCGAGTATGTCAATGCCCTTCTCGCGTGCACGTTCGATCTTCGAGCCGGGCTCGCTGCCGGCGATCACCGCCGTGGTGCTGCCGGAGACGCTGCCGGTGACCCTCGCACCCAGCGCCTCCAGTGCCGCCTTGGCCTCCGACCGGGTACGCTTCGATAGCGAACCGGTGAGCACGTAGGTGCAGCCTGACAACGGTTGTTCGGCACTTTCGACCGGAGACGCTGCCTCGTAGTGAACGCCAACGGTCATCAGTTGCTCGATCACCTCCTGATTATGCGGCTCGTCGAAGAAGGCACGAATGTGCCGGGCCATCACCGGACCCACGTCACGTACCGACTCCAGTTCATCGACCCCGGCCGCGGCCAGTCGCTCGAGCGACCCGAAGTGGCGGGCAAGGTTTTGCGCGGTGACCTCACCCACTTCGCGAATGCCCAGGGCAAAGAGCAAGCTCCCAAGCTTCACCTGCTTGCTCCGCTCCAGCGCATCGAGCAGGTTGTCGGCTGACTTGCCGGCCATACGCTCCAGCCCGGAAAGGGTCTCCCGATCAAGCCGGTAGAGGTCGGCTGGTGAATGAACCAGGTCCCGGTCAACGAGTTGTTCGATCAGACGACTGCCCAGTCCGTCGATATCCATGGCCTTGCGACTGGCAAAATGCTCGAGCGCGCGCTTTCTCTGCGCCGGGCACACCAGCCCGCCAGTGCAGCGCGCAACGGCCTCTCCTTCCACCTGCTCGACGGCCGAGTTGCACTCGGGACAATGTGTCGGCATGGACCAGGCCTCAGGCTCTCCCTGGCGACGCTCGGGAATCGAACGCACGATCTCGGGAATGACGTCTCCGGCCCGCCGCACGACAACGTAATCACCTGAGCGCACGTCCTTGCGACGAACCTCGTCGGCGTTGTGAAGGGTGGCATTGGTTACCGTGACACCACCGACAAACACCGGCTCGAGTCGCGCCACCGGCGTCAGTGCCCCGGTCCGGCCGACCTGGACATCGATATCCAGCAGCCTGGTGACCTCCTCCTGGGCGGGAAACTTGTGCGCCAGCGCCCAGCGCGGCGCACGCGAGACCTGCCCCATCTCCCGCTGCTGGTCCAGATCATCGACCTTGTAAACCACACCGTCGATGTCGTAATCAAGCTCGCCGCGCCTGCGGCCGATTGCTTCGTAGTATTCGAGCAAGCCGTCGAGCCCGTCCACCGTTCTTGCTTCGGCACTGACCGGAATTCCGAGCTCGCGCAGCCGCTCCAGGGTTTCCCGGTGACTGTCTGGAAGCCCGTCGGTCGTGGCGGCCCCGTAGCAATAGAAATGCAGGGGGCGGGTTGCGGTGATCGAGGAATCGAGTTGGCGCAGGCTGCCGGAGGCCGCGTTTCGCGGGTTGACGAAGGTTTTCTCCCCTGCATCAGCCAGCCGCGCGTTGAGTCGTTCGAAACCCGACCGCGTCATGAAAATCTCGCCACGCACCTCGAGGCGCTCGGGGACATTCTCCCCACGCAGTTTCAAGGGGATGNCCCGGATGGTGCGAACGTTGGAGGTGACGTTTTCGCCGGTGCGACCGTCGCCACGCGTGGCCGCCAGTTCAAGTCGTCCCCGGTCATAACGCAGGGCGATCGCCACGCCGTCAAGCTTGGGCTCGGCACAGTAGCGTACTGTTTCGACATCGAGCTGGTCACGGATGCGACGATCGAATTCGGCGACCTCCTGATCAGCGAACGCATTGCCCAACGACAGCATGGGAAGATCGTGGGTGACCGTTTCGAATCCCTCGGCGGGAGCCGCCCCGACTCGCTGTGTGGGTGAGTCCGAAACGACCAGTTCGGGATGCTGGCTCTCAATGTTCTCGAGCTCGCGCAAAAGCCGGTCGTACTCGGCATCGGATATGACCGGATCGTCGAGTACGTAGTAGCGGTAGTTGTGCTCTTCGATCTGTTCGCGCAAGGATCGGGCCCGCGCTTCGGGACGCCGATCGTCAACCGCCATCAACCCCTCCCTTCGGGGCTCCGACCATACCGTGAGTTCGGTCATACTCGCGCATTTCCTCGCGGATCTGAGCGATGCGCTGGCGGGTCAAGAGACATTGACTGTCATCAAGAACATCCGCCTCGAGCAGTTCCCCGAGCCGCTGAGCAGTCGCGTGCATGGCATCCCATGCGTCCAGCGCGCTCACCGGGGCCGGCAAGGTCAGAAACAGTGTCACACCCGGCGTGTCGAAAACGTTCCATGAGCCCGGGTCGAAGTAACCAGGCTTGGTCAGGTTCGCCATAGAGAATACCGGCTGTTTCACCCCTTCCTGGCGACGATGGAAAATGTTCATTTCGCCGAAGTTCAGCCCGGCCTTGATGGCCGAATCAAGCAGGTCGGAGCCGTTGATACGACGCTCGTCCCGCCGGCAAATGTAGAGGTAGACGATCTTGTCGGGCGAACGCGGCACCCCCGTTTCACCGGGCGCGGCCGACTGGCTGACGGGCGGTTCGGTCGCACTGCCGACGCGGTCATCTTCCCAAAACGAAGCCGTATCGATGCTTTCAGATGCCGGGTCCTCATCAAGGGCCGCGTCAGCACGATCATCGACATCACCCAGCCTGGGCTCCCGACGTTCTCGATGGGCCTCCCGCCAGCGGGCATGATTACGCCGGGTTTCCCCAGGCGGTTTGTGCAGCAGCACGATCAACGCCAGGATGACAATGCCGATCAGGACGAGAATCAGGCGCAGATTGTCCACGAATCCAACCTTCTGCGAAGCGCAGTCGAGAGTGTAACCGAAGGTCGCATCGCCTGGTCAGGCCCGCGCCATTTCCACGGCCCGATCTAGGTCCACGGAAACCAGTCGCGACACCCCCGGTTCACGCATGGTCACGCCCAACATCTGGTGGGCAACTTCCATGGTGACCTTGTTGTGAGTCACCATGACGAACTGCACCTGCTCGGACATCTCGCGAACCATGTCGGAGAAGCGCCCGACATTGGCATCATCGAGCGGCGCGTCGACCTCGTCGAGCAGGCAGAACGGTGCCGGGTTCAGGTTGAATATCGAGAACACGAACGACACCGCTGTAAGTGCCTTCTCGCCCCCCGACAGGAGGTGAATACGTGCAATTCGCTTGCCCGGCGGACGCGCCAGAATGGCCACGCCGGCCGACAGCCAGTCCTCGCCAACCATCTCCAGGTGCCCGTGCCCGCCACCGAACAATCGCGGAAAGAGCTTCTCCATGTTGCGATTGACCTGCTCGAAAGTTTCGCGGAAGCGGGTACGGGTATCGCGGTCAATTCGCGCAATGGCCTTCTCGAGGGTCTCCAGCGCGTCTTCGAGGTCGGCATGCTGCCGATCGAGGTATTCCTTGCGCTCGGATTCGGTTTCGTACTCTTCGATGGCCGCGAGGTTGACCGGCTCCAGCCGGCGAATCTTCTGTTCCAGTGACTCCAGTTCGGCCTGGTACTTCTCGGCCTCGGCACCTTCTGGGAGTTCTTCAAGCAGTGCTTCGAGACTGGCGTCCAGTTCCTCGATGCGAGCGGCAATACCTTCAGCCTTGAGCTGGGTTTCCTTCAGTTCGAGCTGACGCCTGGACTGCTCGGTACGGATTTCGTCGGCGCCGGCACTGGCCGACTGCCGGGTTTCGTCCTGCTTGCGCCACTCCGCCTCCAGCGCTTCAAGTTCCGAACGCGCCTTGCGCAACCGCTTTTCAATCTCCAGGCGTCGCTCCAGCAATTCATCGCGCTGTTTTTGTTGCGCTAGCACCGGTTCGTCGCCCTGGGCCAAAGCCTCGCTCAACTCGAGGTAGCGCGACTGCAATTGCCCGACCTGGTTATCCATGCGCTCGATTGATTGGCGCAGCGACTCCAGTCCGGCGCGTGAAGACTCGACCTTCAGTGACAAGGCCTCGCGCTTCCCGGCCGCTTCGCGACGAGCACGTCGCGCCGCATCCCGCTGCTCGTCCAGTGACGCCTTTTCCTTGACCAGGGGCTCGCGCTCGGAATCGGAAGCCTGCATTGCGGTCATGGCCTCCTGCAGTTCGGCGCGTGCCTGGCCGACCGCTTCGGTATCCTCCCGTTGACGCTTTTCCAGCGCCTCGCGTTCTTCGGTCGCCGCCTGGCGCTGTCGCCGCGCGGATTCCAGCCGGCTTTCAACCGCGCTGGCCTGGCCTTGCAGCTGAGCACGCTTGCGTTGCATCTCCTCGATACAACGACCTGTTTCGGTCAGGTTGCGTTCGGACGTTTCCAGTTCCTCGCGCTTGCCGGAGAGTGATTCCTCGATGCCCGTGATCCGCTCGGCATCGTTTTCCGTCTCGACGACCAGCTCTCGAATCTCGCGCTCCCGCTCCAGCAAACCGGTTCCGGCCTCGTCGGCCTCTGGCTGTCGAATCCAGCCGCGCCCCAGCCAAACGCCCTCCGGTGTGACCACCGACTCATGCTCCGAGAGCCCGGCGAGTCGTTGCCTTGCAGCGGCCAGGTTCTCCGCCGGATAGACGCGTCCCAACACCGGTGCCAGTGCCCCGGCGCCGGTGACCTTCTCCGCCAGCGTGCCGGCGCTGGCGGAGAATCCGCGGCCGTCAACCAGCATCAGACCGGCTGGCGGCAACTCGCCTTCCAGAAACTCGTCGACCTCTCCGACCCGTACCGCCTTGAGCCAGGCAGCCAGCACCGTCTCGACGGCGCGCGTCCAGGCCGGGTCATTCAACTCAAGCGCCGACATGACCCGGGATTCGGCGTCAATCGATCGCTCCTCGAGCCAGGCATCGAGCTCTTCGACATTGCCACCGTCACGATTGAGCAGTCGCAGCGACTCGATGCGTGCCTGGCGCTCATGGCGTCTGGCGCGGGCCGACTCCAGTTCATTGCGCAAAGCCTCGATATCGCGTCGCAGGCCGGCAATGGCGGCACGTTGCGAATCGGCCTGTTCACGCGCGGTTTCCATTTCCTCGTCGGTGGCGTGCAGCTTTTCCCCGGTCTCGGCACGTTCCGCTTCCAGGCGTTCGATCAGCTCGCTGCCGCCATCATCGTCGAGTGCCTTGAGCCGCTCGGCCGACCGGCTCATGCGCTCATCGATGTGTTCTATGCGTTGTCGCAAAAGCTCGGTACTACTCGACGCCTTGCTGGACTGTTCCTGGTGTGCCTGCCAGCGCTCCTGCCATTCCGACAGCGCTTGTTCGATCCGTTCGACCTCGGAGACGGCGGCCGTTTCCAGCTCACGCGCTTCTTCCAGTTCCGGACCGAGACGCGCCAGCAGCTCCGAGGTCTCGGTCACCTGCGCCTTGTCGAGAACCAGGTGTTGCTTGAGTTCGTTGAGTTGCGATTCGGTGTCCGCATGTTCGGACTGCTGACGCTTGCGAATGTCCCGCTGATGCTCGATGGCCTGCTCGATCCGCGCGATCTCACCGGCCACCTCGTAGAGTTCGCCCTGAACCCGGGAGACCGCCTCGGAGGCCGAGTGCTGCTTCTGTCGCAGCATTTCGAGCTCCTTTTCGGCCTCACGCTGGCGAGCCAGCGTCTGCTGCAGATGATTCTCCACCTCGCGCAGGGCTTTTTCCTCACCCTCGGCTCGCACACGGAACTCGCGCCAGCGCAAGGCCAGCAACCTGGCCTCGTCGTCGCGGTAGCGTGCCTTGAGTTTGCGATAGCGCTCGGCCGCATTGGCCTGACGCTTGAGCTTGTCGAGGTGCTTGGAGACTTCCTCGCGCAGGTCGGAGAGGCGTTCGAGATTCTCGCGGGTGTGCCGGATGCGGTTCTCGGTTTCGCGGCGCCGTTCCTTGTAGCGCGAGATCCCGGCGGCCTCTTCGAGAAAGCCGCGCAGTTCCTCAGGCCGGGCCTCGACAATCTGCGAGATCATGCCCTGTTCGATGATGGCGTAACTGCGCGGTCCCAGGCCGGTACCCAGGAACAGGTTGGTGATGTCCTTGCGACGACACTTGGTACCGTTGAGAAAATAGGCCGACTGACCGTCGCGACTGACCTGGCGCTTGACCGAGATCTCACTGTAGTCGGCATATTCACCGCCGGCCCGCCCGTCGGCGTTGTCGAAAATCAACTCGACCGTGGCCGTGGCCACCGGCTTGCGCGCGCTCGAGCCGGAAAAGATCACGTCACTCATCGATTCGCCGCGTAGCTGCCTGGCGGAGCTTTCGCCCATCACCCAGCGCACCGCGTCGATGATGTTGGACTTGCCACACCCGTTGGGTCCGACGACGCCCATGAGATTGGACGGAAACTTGATCGTGGTCGGCTCGACGAAGGATTTGAAGCCCGACAGTTTAATTGCGGTCAGTCGCATTGACGCGTTGCCCACCCAGGAATTGTTGTAATGTAATCGGTTTTCGCCACGGATTTACAGGACTCTCCCCCGACATGTCCAGTCAGCCCAGCAAGGAACTTGAAACCTTCCCCAATCCGCAGCCGGCGCGGGATTATACCATTCGCATTCGGATGCCCGAGTTTACCTGCCTGTGCCCGAAAACGGGGCAACCGGACTTTGCCGAGTTGTTCCTCGATTATGTTCCCGACGAGCTCTGCGTTGAGCTGAAGTCACTCAAACTCTATATCTGGAGCTTCCGCGAGGAAGGCGCTTTTCACGAGGCAGTCACCAACGAGATGCTCGGCGACCTCGTCGCGGCCACCCGGCCGCGCTTCATGCGCCTGACCGCCGAGTTCAAGGTCCGCGGCGGCATCTACACGAATGTCGTCGTCGAACATCGTGCCGAGGGATGGCAACCTTCTCAAGCGGTCAGCCTGCCCTGAACTGATCGAGTGCGAGGCTAATCCTCCAGCGGCAGCATCGGCTCGATTTCAGACTGCTCGTAGATTTCCTCGACCAGTGCCTGTCGACGCTGCTGTAGCAGGCTTCGAGCAATGCCCTCACGCACCTGCTCTAACGGTGGCGCTTGCAAATCGCGTCGGTCAAGCACCTTGACCAGGCGCCAGCCCTGAGGAGTCTCCAGCGGCAGCGTCACGACGGTGCCCGCCTGCTGTCCGTCCATCACGGCGGCGAAATCTTCTGGAACCTGGCTGAGATCGATCCAGCCGGGTTGCTCGATAGGCAGGCCACCCGCCTCGGCCTCGTCACGCACGGCCTCGTAGTCATCCACACCATCGTCGATCCGGGCCAGCACCCGCAAGGCGTCGCCCTGTTCCGGGTACGCGATGGTCTCCACCTGGTACTGAACGCCTCCGGCACGTTGACGCTGGCGGTTGTAAACCTCCTCGATATCCTCGTCCGTGACCGGGTGCTGGCGCTGCAGATGGTTGATGTAGCGGCTATTGAGCACTTCCAGCTCGCGCAGACGAAGTTCGGCACGCACCTCCGGCTCGTCGGCCAGCCCGTCACGCTGGGCGACATTGGCCACTGCACGCATCCGGATCAGCTCGTCAAGCAGTTCACGCATGCGCTCATGGTCATCCTCCTCGACCCCCCTTGCACTCATGACCCGTTCCAGCATCGGCAGGGTTATCGGCTCGCCATCGACGAGCACCAGCACGACATCATCGTCGGCCGGGGCTTCCGAATCCGACTGACAGGCAACAAGGAACGGGATCAGAAATAGCAGTATCAGTACTTTATGGTTCATTTTCAGAAACAGCCTCAATATTGAGCGCATGGATATCGGTTTGCATCAGCTCATCGACGGCCGAGTAGACCAGGCGGTGACGGGCCAGGCGGGGCAAGCCCTCGAAGCGGTCGCTGACGATACGCACGCGGAAATGACCGCGTCCGTCCGCCGCACCCGGATGCCCACGATGCAGGTGCGAATCATCAATCACCTCCAGCTCAAGCGGTGAAAACGCTTGCTCCAGCCGCTGGCGAATCATGGCGACGCGGGCCTCGGTCATGGCAACACCGCCTTGAACGGATGAACTTCGGCATCGGACCAGGCACCTGCATGAATATAGGGGTCTGCGCTGGCCCATTCGCATGCCTTTTCGAGGCTGGAGAACTCGGCCACCACCAGCGAACCGGCAAAACCGGCAAGCCCCGGATCTTCCGCATCGATGGCCGGCAAGGGCCCGGCCAGCACCAGCCGCCCCTCGTCTGCCAGGGCCCGCAGTCGCCCAAGGTGGGCATCGCGCGACGCGGCCCGCCGCTCCAGCCCATCCTCGGACTCACGTCCCAGAATCATGTACAACATGTGTCTCTCAAATTTTGCCGGGTTTCTATTGTACGCAGGGATGCGTGGAACTTGGAGCCCCTCCTCCGACCCCTGAGGCCGGAGCCCTGCTAAACTTCCCCCCATGACAGAACCCCTCGACAAACCGGCCGGACAGCAGGAAATGCCCTTTGCAGTCGTTCAGGGCGAACCTCTGCTCAAACTGCCTGACGATCTCTATATTCCTCCGGACGCGCTGGAAGTCTTCCTTGAAGCCTTCGAGGGACCGCTAGACCTGCTGCTGTACCTGATTCGACGACAGAACCTCGATATCCTCGACATTCCCATTGCCGAGGTCACCCGCCAGTACACCGGTTACATTGAGATGATGAGCGATCTCAAGCTCGAACTGGCCGCCGAGTACCTGGTCATGGCGGCAATCCTGGCCGAGATCAAATCACGCATGCTGTTGCCGCGACCCCAGGCCGAGGAGGACGAGGAAGATGATCCGCGGGCCGAACTGGTTCGGCGCCTGCAAGAATACGAGCGCTTCAAGAAGGCGGCTCAGGATATCGATGAACTGCCGCGCATGGAACGCGATCTGGCCGTGGCAGAAGCCGAGGTCGAGGAGCGCGGGGAAATCAAGCTGCCGCCGGAAGTCGACTTGCGCGAAGTGCTGCTCGCACTGCGTGACGTGATAACCCGAGCCGATATGCTGGCACACCACCAGATTCAGGCCGAACCGTTGTCGGTCCGCGAGCGCATGGCGCGTATCATCGACCTGGTGTCCAGAGATCAGTTCGTCGAATTCGAACGTTGTTTCGACCTCGAGGAAGGCCGCATGGGCGCGGTCGTCACCTTTCTTGCGCTGCTGGAATTGCTGCGCGAGCACCTCATCGACCTGGTCCAGCAGGAACTGTTCGGCAGCATCTACCTGCGCAGTCCATCGGCCCGGGCCTGACAGACTTCATTTTTGGCAGTTGCAATGGATATCGTATACCTCAAGCGAATCGTGGAAGGCGCCCTGCTGGCGGCAGGGAATCCGCTCAATCTCAACCAGCTCAACAGCCTTTTCCCGCCCGACGAGCAGCCCGGCCACGGCCCGCTGCGCGAAGCCCTTGCGGCACTTGATGCCGACCTGGCCGACCGCGCGGTCGAACTGAAGGAGGTCGGCAGCGGTTTTCGACTGCAAATCCGCAGCGACCTGATGCCGGCGATTTCGCAGTTGTGGACGGAAAAACCACCCAGGTATTCACGGGCATTGCTGGAAACACTGGCGATCATCGCCTACCGGCAGCCCATCACCCGGGGCGAAATCGAACAGATTCGCGGGGTGTCTGTCAGTTCGAACATCCTGCGCACGCTGCAGGAGCGCGACTGGATCAAGGTCATCGGCCATCGCGACGTTCCGGGCCGCCCCGAATTGATCGGCACGACCAAAGCCTTTCTCGACTACTTCAACCTGAAGTCGCTGGACGAACTGCCGACCCTGGCCGAGATCAAGGACATTGACAACCTCGAGCCGGAACTCGAACTCCATCATCCCGCCAGCGAAGGCGAGAAATCAGACAGTGACGAAGATCATGAAAAAGAAGACGCAGCGCCGAAATCAGGCGAGCAGCTATCCGGGCCGGACACGGAAGGAAGCGGCGACGAGCAGGCCGACGAAGAAACGCCCGACGGCGAAGCGGAAAGGCAACCGGCCGCAACGCAGGAACCCGAAGACCAGCGAAGCAATTGAACAAGCCAGAGCGGCGTCTCCCCCGGCCGGGCGCGAAAGACTGCAGAAAGTCATGGCACGGGCCGGACTCGGCTCACGTCGTGCACTGGACGACCGCATTGCCGCCGGCGAGGTCCGTGTCAACGGCCAGACTGCGGAGTCCGGCGCCAGCATCGGGGAAGGTGACACCGTCGAACTCGACGGCCGCAAGTGGGAAGTGGAAGCACGTCAGCCCAGCCACCAGACCCTGATCTACTTCAAGCCCGAAGGGCAAGTCACCACTCGCAAGGACCCGGAAGGCCGCCGCACCGTGTTCGACAAGCTCCCGCGCCCAAAAGACGGGCGCTGGATTGCCATTGGCCGCCTGGATATCAATACCTCCGGGCTGTTACTGCTAACCACCGATGGCGAACTGGCCAATCGCATGATGCATCCTTCCGGCAACATCGATCGCGAATACCTCTGCCGGATTCGCGGCGCGATCAGCGACGAGCAGATCGAGCAATTGAAAAAGGGAGTCATGCTGGACGACGGCATGGCCCGATTTTCCGACATCGTGCCCGGCGAGGTGACGGCGGGGCATTCCTGGTACACGGTAGCCATCATGGAGGGACGCAACCGGGAGGTGCGACGGCTGTGGGAAGCGGTCGGCGCCCAGGTGGCCCGCCTCAAGCGAGTGCGCTTCGGACCGGTATTCTTGCCCAGCAGCCTGCGGCCAGGGCGTTTTCACGAACTCAACGCGACCGATCACCGAATCCTGCGCGAGGATGTCAGCCTGACGGGCCGATCGATCGAACTGGAACTGGTGCCGCCGGGCAAGACGCCCGGCGGCAAGAAGGTGCCGCGCCGGCGTTGATCACCCCGCGGTGACCGGCATCAACGTCAATTCGACACGGCGGTTCTGGGCACGACCGACCTCGTTGTCGTTGCTCGCGACCGGATAGTCCGGCCCGTAACCGTAGGTCGCAATCCGTACCGGTTTCACGCCCTGGCTGATCAGGTAGCGACCGACCGTTTCGGCACGGCGCTCCGAAAGCCCCATGTTGTACTGGCGCGAACCGGTTGAATCGGTGTGGCCATCAACGACCAGCACCGTCTGATCGAATTCTTCGAGCACCAGGGCGACGGAGTTGAGTACGTCGAAGAAGTCCGAACGCAAGTCGGCACTGTCGAACCCGAAGGTCACATTGCCCGGCATGTTCAGGATGATCTCATCGCCACGGCGCGTAACGCCTACGCCGGTGCCTTCCAGTTGCCGGCGCAGCTCGGCTTCCTGGCGATCCATGTAGTTGCCGATTGCAGCACCGCTGAGAGCGCCTACACCGGCGCCAATGGCAGCCCGCTTGAGCCGATCACCACCAGAGATTGCACCCACCACGGCACCGATGCCAGCACCGATAGCTGCCCCCTGACCAGTGCGCGTAGCGCGCTCTTCCCCGGTCCAGGGGTCGGTTGTCGTGGCGCAACCTGCAAGCATGACGATCGCTGACGACACAGCGAATAACCGAATCCGGTGGCTGATATTCATTTTGATCTCCTTCAAAGTCTGATTGGGTATCCGGAGGAATTTGATACTCCGGCCCACCGTTACCGTTGCTTGCGACCACGTTTAACCGGGCGGCACTGAACTGACCCTGAACCTTACTCCTGTTCCAGCCAGCGATAAAGCGTACGTCGCCCGACTCCCAGCAGTGCCGCGGCGCGCCGCTTGTTCCCGTCCACTCGCTCGAGCACGTAAAGCACGTATCGGTGTCGCAATTCATCCAGGCTGGGCAGCATGTCTCCCTCGAGCAACTCCGACGGAAGTCCGGTCTCGGGCACGCCAGACTTTTCGGTCTCGCCGCCCCGGCGCACCCGCTCCGGCAGATGTTCGATTCCGATTTCCTCGTCCTCGCAGAAAGTCACGGCCCGCTCCATGGCATTTTTCAACTCACGCACGTTGCCGGGCCAGCGATAGTTCCGGACCGCTGCCAGCGCCTGTTCGGACAAGCGCCTGGCCGGCCGCTTGTGTGCCGCGGAAAAACGCGCCAGGAAGCTCATTGCCAGCAGTTCGAGGTCCTCACCCCGATCACGCAACGGCGGAATCTCTAGCTGGAACGCCTCCAGTCGATAGTACAGGTCTTCGCGGAATTCACCCTTCTCGACCAGCGCCTGCAAGTCCTGGTTGGTGGCCGCGATCAAACGCACGTCGACCTGGTGCTCACGATCCGCCCCGACCGGACGAATTCGGCCGTCTTGCAAGGCCCTGAGCAGCTTCGCCTGCAGCGCCACCGGCATCTCACCGATCTCGTCGAGGAAAAGGGTGCCGCCGTCGGCTTCGCGAAACAGTCCCGGCCGCGCACGATCGGCACCCGAGAAGGCGCCCTCGGCGTGCCCGAAGAACTCCGATTCGAGAAGGTCGGCCGGTACGCCTGCACAGTTGACCGCCAAAAAGGGTTTATCCGCTCGACCACTCTCGGCGTGGATGGCATGGGCGACCAAGTCCTTGCCGGTTCCCGACTCCCCGCTGACCAGCACCGCACCATCGGCCCTGGCGACCTGGGAAATCCGGTCGAACAGAATCCGCATTGCCCGACTTGAACCCTCCATTCCCCGGAAACTTTCCCGTCCCAGAACATCCCTGAAGCGCTGGACCTCGGCGCGCAGGCGATGATTCGCCAGCACACGCTCGACACTGAGCACGAAATGATCCATATCCAGCGGCTTGGTGAGAAAGTTGTCGGCACCGGCTTTCAGCGCCGCCACCGCCCGGTCCACCGTGCCATATGCGCTGATCATCAGGGTTGCCGGCGCAGCATGGCGTTCACGGACCGCACGCAGCAGGGCCAGACCATCGGCACCCGGCAGTTGCAGGTCACTGACAACCAGGTCGGGATCGAACTCGTCGAGATTTTCCAGGGCATCCTCGGCGCTTTCAAGGTGGCAAACTCGGTAACCCTCTGCCTCGAGTTCCTCAAGCAGCAACTCTCCCAGTGCGAGGTCATCCTCGACCACCATCACGCTGTATATCTGGTCGCTCATGAACGCTCCTGCTTCAGGATCAACTCGAAACGACTGCCCCCCAGGGCATCACTGGTTCTCACCTGCAATCCGGCCTGGTGCTCCTCGGCCACGCCCTTGACGATGGCCAGTCCCAGCCCGGTTCCGTGACCATCCTTGCCACGGGTATGAAACGGCTCGAATATGCGCTCGCGTTCCTCGCGTGGAACTCCCGGGCCATCATCCTCGACGGCCAGAATGATACGGTTATCCGCTCGATCGACGCTGACAGCAACTTTCGAACTGGCCGCCTGCACGGCGTTACGGACCAGGTTGACCAAGGCGTGCTCGAGCCGAACTTCCCATCCCTCGATCTCGAGACCGACGGGGATCTCTCCGACCTGCAGATCGATGCCGCGGGATTCACACTCCGGTCGAGCCGCGGCCAACGTGCGCCTGAGCAATCGACCGATATCAACCGCCTCCGGTGACTGGTGGTCACTGCGCACGAACTCCATTAATTGCGAAATGAGTTCCCGCGTGCGCTGCACCTGGCGACGCATGCGATCGAGTCGGCGCCGCGCATCGTCATCGAGCGCGGGGTTTTGTTGCAACCGACGGGTATCACCGTCGATCACCGTCAGCGGGGCACCGAGTTCGTGCGCCACGCCGGATGAAAACCGACCGAGCGCCGCCAGATGTTCCTGCGATCGCATCTGCTCCAGCATGTATTGCCGCTCCTGACGCTCGACTTCAAGCTCAGCCTGCATTCGATCAAGGCCGTCGAGCATGCGGTTGAGTGCACCGGCTACTCCGGCCAGTTCCACGGGGCCATTGATCTCGGCGCGATGTTGCGGATCACCCGACTCGATCCTGGCCATGGACTCGACCAGGCGCTCCACGTGACGTCCCACCGCCAGCCGATGTCCGACCAGCACAATGGCGAACATCACAATCATGACCAGCGCCCACAACAACCAGCCCTGGGTCCGCAGTTCATCCAGCTGCTCGGCAATCTCCTCTTCCAGGCGAACCACTTGCAACAGTCCTTCGATCCGGCCGGCCGGCCCGGTCAACGGCACGAAATACGAGAACACTTCCTCGCCTGCCAGTTCGGCGTAGCGGCCCAGTTCCTCACCAAGGGCAACCAGCTCCGCCGCTTCGATCTGCTCGCGGGGACCGGGGCGGCCCTCGCCAGCCACGGCAACGCGTCGACCGCTGGCGTCATAGACGTAGGCGCCATACACCCGCCCGATATCGAATACGGCATCCAGCGTTCGTTGCACCCCGGCCAGATCACCGGCCAGCAAACCACGCTCGACCGGCACCCGCATGGCACGGGCGACCAGTTCGATTTCTTTCTGCAAGCGATGCTCGAGCAGGTTTTCCACGGCATGGTGGGTGGTCCACACCACCACCGTGCCCAGCACGGTCAGTGGCAGGAACAGGAGCAGAATCAGTTGTAATCGGAGACTTTTCATAGCGCTCCTCATTAGGCACATGCGCCATTATGACACATCACGATTGACACAATCAGCAAGCTTCCAATGCTCGATCTCATGCAATCAGTCACTTACAGTAATGGCATGAGGCTTGCATAATAAACTTCGCAAATATTTTTCATCCGAAAACAGACAGGAGTTACAACATGAACTTTCGCAAGCTGATTACCCTGATGACCTTCGCTATCGCCCTTGGTCTTGGCACCGCTGTTTCCGCTCAGTACGAGGCGGCCCCAGAGCCTGAGCAGACCGACGTCTCACAGCAGGAGCTGCAGCAATTCGCCGAAGCCCAGGCCGACATTTCCAGCATCCAGCAGGACTTCTCCGCCCGCCTGCAGGGTGTCGAGGATCCCGAGAAGGCCCACGAGCTGCAGATCGAGGCCAATGAGAAGATGACCGATGCCGTTGAAGATGCCGGCCTTGACGTGGAGTCGTTCAACCGCATTGCCATGGCGATCCAGAACGATCCCGAGCTGCAGCAGCAGCTGACCGACATGCTTCAGTAAGACCCGAAGCAGTCTGAGGCGATCAAAAGCCTCAAATCGGACGACCGGGGCCCTGCGGGGCCCCGGTTTTTTTGTGATCACGGTTACCGATCCGGTTATTGCCGGACCGCAAAACCAGCGACCTGGACATTCACCCCCGGCTTGCTGAAACCTGCGACAACGTTTCATCCCGCGCGATCGGTGACTACAGCACTCGCAGGACAGGCAGCACGGGCCGGTTCAGCTCAGATGGTTTCGTGCCTCCCGTCGGGACACATGCGCCCATATGACACACCAAAGCCGGCTCAACTCGGCACACTTCAACCCCGCTACACCTGAAATCAATGACTTGACCGAATGGCATGAACATTGCATTTATATCCCTGCGACATTTTCATTCGCACCATAGAAAGGAGTAACAACATGAACCTTCGCAAGCTGATCACCCTGATGACTTTCGCCATTGCTCTTGGTCTCGGTACCGCTGTTTCCGCCCAGTACGAGGCGGCTCCGGAACCTGAACAGACTGATGTCTCTCAGCAGGAGTTGCAGCAGTTCGCCGAAGCCCAGGGCGAAATTTCCAGCATCCAGGAAGACTTCTCCGCCCGCCTGCAGGGTGTCGAGGATCCCGAGAAAGCCCACGAACTTCAGATCGAGGCCAATGAGAAGATGACCGATGCCGTCGAAAACGCCGGTCTTGACGTTGAGTCGTTCAACCGCATCGCCATGGCGGTCCAGAACGATCCAGAACTGCAGCAGCAGTTGACTGAAATCCTTCAGTAAGACCTGCTGGCTGACTGAGGCTTCAATCAGCCTTGAACCGGACGACCGGGGCCCTACGGGGCCCCGGTTTTTTTATGGGTTGTAAACCGTTCTCCCCGAACCCGTGTAGCGCTCCATCACCCTCGCAGCCTGCTCGCGCAAGATGCGGGTACGAACGTCAATTCCCCGCCGCATGAGCACCTCGACCCAATCGGCCGACCGCGCGCCTTCGTCAAACCCGGCAGCTTCGGCATCCGCCTTGGTCGCTCCACACAGCAACGACCGGACTCCCGACCAGGGAATGGCGCCAAGGCACATTGCACAGGGTTCACACGAGGTCACCAGTTGCAGTTCACCCAGCGGTGTCGCTGCCAGGTTCCAGCTTCCCATGCGCCGCTGCGCCAGACTCAGGGCCACGATCTCGGCATGCGCGGCCGAACACAATTGCAGCTCGACCCGATTGACACCAAGGGCAACGACCTGGCCACCCTCTTCCGTCACGACAAGGGCGCCGAAGGGACCACCGGTATCGTGCCGAACGTTCTGCTCGGCCAGGCTGATGGCGACCGCCATGCGCTCCTCGGCCGTTTCCAGTGATTCCGGCAGTTGTCGCTCGAATCCGGCGACCCAGTCCGGCAGGTCGATTCTTATGCTGTTGGCGGCGGACATGATTCCATCCTTGATCTGACAACGGCAAACAGCGCAATACCGGCGCTGACCGACACGTTGAGACTTTCCATTCGTCCGGGCATGGGGATGCGGACCAACTCGTCGCAGTGCTCACGGGTCAGGCGTCTCAATCCCTTCTCTTCGCTTCCCATGACCAGGGCCAGCGGCCCATCGAGCCGGGCCCCGAAAAGATGGCCATCCGCCTCTCCGGCCAGCCCCACACGCCACACGCCCTGTTCAGCCAACATGCGCAGGGTACGTGCGAGATTGGTGACCGTGGCCAGGGGAACCAGCTCGGCACCTCCGGCAGCAGCACGCCGGGTCACAGGCGTCAGGCCAGCGGCTCGATCCCTTGGGACGACCACGGCATCAGCCCCTGCAGCCGCAGCCGACCGCAGACATGCACCGAGGTTGTGCGGATCCTGGACCCCATCCAGCACTAACAGCAACAGATCCGCACCGCGCTCTGTCACCAACGCCTTGAGGCCATTTTCGTCGATGGGCGCTTGCGGCCTGAACTCGGCCACGACACCCTGGTGACGCACCTTGCCAGCCATTCGATCCAGTGCCTGGTCATCGGCGTGCTCCACAGTCACGCCGCAATCGCCGAGCTTTCGTTCCAGAGACTCGAGGCGCCGATTTCCGGGTCGAATCCAGGCGCGAACGATACGCTCCGGCGAGTTCTCGGCCAGACTCTCGACGGCGTTGATGCCCATGACCAGCTCGCGCTTCATTGCAATGCCCTGCCGATCAATCGTCGGGCTCGGCCAGACGAAAGTCAATCTTGCGCTCTTCGAGGCTGACGCCGATGACTTCAACCTGTACCTCGTCGGCGAGTCGGTAACGCAAACCGCGTCGCTTGCCGGTCATGCTCGAACCCACCGGATCGAAGTGGTAATAGTCATTGGGCAGCGCGGTGACATGCACCAGTCCGCTGACGGCGAAATCGGTCAATTCAACAAAAAGCCCGAAACTGGTCACGCCGCTGACGATGCCATTGAACATATCGCCGATGTGGCGCTTCATGAATTGGCACTTCAGACGCTCGTCGACATCGCGCGAAGCGTCCTCGGCCCGGCGCTCGGTCCAGGAGCAGTGCCTGCCGAGTTCAACCATCTGCTGCCTGCCGTAGGGGAAGCGGTCGCGCGACTGATCGCGAACCAGGTGCTTGATGGCCCGATGCAGCAGCAGATCGGGGTAGCGACGGATGGGTGAAGTGAAGTGACTGTAGCTGTCCAGCGCCAAGCCGAAATGGCCCTTGTTCTCAGGCTGGTAGACGGCCAGGCTGAGGCTGCGCAGGATCTGCGCATTGACCAGCGCAGCGTCCGGCAGCTCGGCAACCTTGCGCTGGATGGCAGCAAACTGTTGCGGGTCGGGCTTTTCCGTCCATTGAACCTGCAGTCCGTGCTGGCGCAGGAATTCCTCAAGAGACTCCAGCTTTTCATCCGGCGGCGGCTCATGCACGCGATACAGAAACGGTAGCTTGCCGCGATCAACGAATTTTGCTGCTTCGACGTTGGCCGCGATCATGAATTCCTCGATCAGGCGGTGGGCGTCGTGCCGCTGCTGCAAACGGATGTTGGCCACCCTGCCCTCGGTGTCGAACTCGAAGTAGGCCTGGCGCGAATCGAAATCCAGCGCACCGCGCCGCTCCCGACGTCTGAACAACAACCGAAATACCTGGTAGAGGTGCTGCAAGTTGGACAAAACATGCCCGAAGCGCTCAACCAGCACCGGGTCGCCTGCTTCCATGATGCGCCGAACCTGGTCGTAGGTCAGGCGCGCATGCGAGCGCATCACCGCCTCGTGGAAACGGCTCGAAGTCACTTCGCCCTTGCTGTCGAGGCGCATCTCGCAAACCAGGCACAAGCGATCGACTTCCGGATTCAGGGAACACAGGCCATTGGACAGGGCCTCGGGCAGCATGGGGATGACCCGGTCGGGGAAGTACACCGAGGTACCCCGGCGCTGGGCCTCGAAATCAAGCGGTGAATCCGGCTTTACGTACTCGGCCACATCGGCAATGGCCACGAGCAGGCGATAGCCATCACCCTGCGGCTCGGCAAACACGGCATCGTCGAAATCGCGCGCATCCGCGCCGTCGATGGTCACCAGCGGCGTATCACGCAGATCCAGCCGGCCCTTGGCATGCTCCGGACTGATTTCCTCACCGAAGGCCTTGGCCTGGTCAACCACCTCGTCGGGAAACTCGTCGAGCAACTGGTGGCTGTAAATGGCAATGTCCGTGGCAATGCCCGGTTCGTCGGCATGCCCGAGTACAGCGATAATCTCGCCGACGGCCGAACGCTCCAGCGTCGGTGGCCGATCAATGCGCACCACCACGATCTGGCCCGGACCCGCCTTGCCGATGCGATCGGGCGGGACGAGAATATCCTGCGTCAGCCGCGGATCGTCGGGCACGACCATGGCCACCCCCCCCTCGATCAGCAAACGGCCGGCTACCTGGGCGTGGGCGCGCTCGATCACCTCGACAATGCCGCCCTCTTTGCGCCCGCGTCGATCAACCCGGGTAACGGCGGCCAGCACCCGGTCGCCGTTGAAAACCATGCGCATCTGCTTCGGCGACAGGTAGAGATCGTCGCCGTCTTCGTCGGGAATGACAAAACCGAAGCCGTCGGGATGAGCGCTGATACGTCCCTGAACCAGGTCCATCTGTTCGGGAATTCCGTAGGCGGCGCGGCGGTTTCGGACCAGTTCGCCGCGCTCGATCATGGCCAGAAGAACCGGCTTGAGGAACCGGTCGGACTGTTCCTTGTCCATTCCGAAGGCGTGCGACATTTGCCGCCGAGTCACTGGCCGGGCAGCCTCGGTCAGCAGGTCACGAACCTGCCGGGCTGTAATTTCGTGTTGTTTTTTGGTCATCGTCGGCATTGTACCCGCTGCCGTCACTGGCCACGACACTGCTTGACCCTGACGAGACTGCCCGCATAATTGACAACTGCGACTGACAAGGCCATTTTGAACCCGATGAAGCGGAAAGACACTAACAAGCGTTCATACCCCCGCAAGCTCCACCTGCCCGCTGCCGTTTCAATTGGCATTGCCACGCTCCTGACAAGCGCCTGCGCCACCTTCGATCACTCCGACGACGATGGGCTGCCCCCCATGGCCGGGGAGATGAGCACGGTACCCGATCAGCCCGACCCGTTCGACGTCGTCGAGCTAGCCGCTCTTGAGCTTTCCCGGGATGAACCGCGCAAGGAAATCGAGCCAATCCAGGAACTGCCCCATGTGTGGGGACGAATCACCGATCGATTCGCCTTCTCCGAATGCCCGGAGAACAGCCGGGCGGCACGATGGGCCCAGTGGTACAGCGAACGTGACGAGTACATGGAACGTGTCCTCAATCGGGCCCGTCCCTGGCTGCACGACATCGCCAACGAGCTCGATGCCCGCGATCTGCCCGGCGAACTGGCCCTGCTTCCGATCGTGGAAAGTGCCTACGACCCGTTTGCCTATTCACACGGCCGTGCATCGGGTACCTGGCAGTTCCTGAGCGCAACGGCGCGCGACAATGGGCTGACCATCAACGATTACTATGATGGCCGCCGCGATGTCTGGGCCTCGACTCGCGCCGCACTCGACTACCTTGAATACCTGCATGGTCGGTTTGACGACTGGAACCTTGCGCTGGCCGCTTACAACGCGGGTCAGGGGCGTATCCAGCGAGCCGTCAACAGCAACAGCGCCAACGGGCGCCCAACCGACTGGCAGAGCCTGCCCTTGCCTCGGGAAACGCGGGCCTACATCCCGAAACTCAATGGCCTGGGTTGCCTGTTCGCAGATCCTGATGCCTACGGATTCGAACTTCCCGTGTGGGAAGATCGTCCTCGCGTGGCACGGGTCGAGTTGGACAGCCCCGTCGACGTGGTCGTGCTGGCCGCGGAATCCGACATCGAGGTGGCTGAGCTGGTCGCGCTCAATCCCGGGCTCAACCGTCATCTCACACCACCGTCAGGCCCGCATCACCTGATCGTGCCGGCCGACCGTGCCGAGCAGGTATACGAGGTTTTGCCCGAGATCAACGCCGAGGAGATGCTGGTATGGGACGAAGTCACGGTACGCAATGGCGATACGCTGTCGCACATTGCCCGACGGCACAACACTTCCGTGGCCGAGCTTCGCCGCGCCAATGATCTCAACGGAGACTTTCTGCGTGCCGGCCAGACCCTGCGCATCGCGGCCAACGGAAGCACGCCGGAGGACTCACCACATGCAGAGCTCTACCATGAACTGGCCCAGTTGCAACGACGCCTGTTGCCGACGAAGCGCTTCCAGCACCAGGTCCGTCCCGGCGAAAACCTCTGGCTGATCGCCCGCCAGTACCGGGTCTCCGTGTCCGATTTGCAGCGTTGGAACAACCTCGGCGGCAACAATCTGATTCGACCCGGCCAGCGTCTCATGGTGCACATGGACCAGGCAACAGGTCAGACGGCCGCATCGACAGTCAACTACACTGTTCGAAGCGGGGATTCACTCTGGGTGATTGCCCGTCGTCACGGCGTTGGCATGCGCGACCTGATGCGGTGGAACAACCTGCGCGAGGACAGCGTACTCCGGCCAGGCCAAACCCTGACCATTCGGAGGTGAGACAGTGGGTAGACGAGACCGACAGCCTGTACTGTTCCTGCTGCTCCTGACCCTGGTACAGGCGCCTACGCTGGCGTCGGTTTCCCTTGACGGCCAGGCGGTACAGGGTGGTCTCCTGACCGGCCAGGCCCCTCCCGACAGCGAAGTGACGTTTGATGGCAAATCGCTCATGGTGTCCGGCGACGGCCATTTCCTGGTCGCTTTCGGGCGGGACGAGGCCGAGGCCCGCAAGCTGGTGGTCACCCTGCCTGACGGTGAGCGATGGCAGCGCGAACTGCGCCCCCGGGAACGTGAATTCGACATCCAGCGAATCGACGGTCTGCCCGATGAGCAGGTCACGCCGCCACAGGAAGTGCTCGAGCGCATCCGCAATGACGCCTCACTCGCACGGCGCGCCCGCGAACGCAGCGATAAACGGACCGAGTGGATCGACGGTTTCAACTGGCCGCTGATTGGAAGGATTACCGGTGTCTATGGCAGCCAAAGAATCCTCAACGGTAATCCACGCGCACCCCACTGGGGAATCGACATTGCCGCCCCAACCGGCACACCGGTCAAGGCCCCTGCTGGAGGCATCGTGACGCTGACCCACGACATGTACTTCTCTGGTTTGACCATCTTTCTGGATCATGGCCACGGCCTGATCTCTTCCTTCCTTCACCTCAGCGAGATCAGCGTCGAAGAAGGCCAGCGTATCGAGCAGGGTGAGCTCATCGGCAAGGTCGGCGCTACCGGCCGCGCCACCGGCCCCCATCTCGACTGGCGAATAAGCCTCGGCGATACCCGCATCGATCCCGCACTGCTACTCGACTGGGACGCCAATCCGCATGCCGATGCGCCCTGAACGCCACGTGCCTGCCATTCTGGGCCTGTTGGCGGCCCTCGCGGTGTCCGCTTGTGCCACCACGAACTCGCAACGTGGAGAAGCTGACAGAGAGCGTCTCCATCCAGCCCTTCAGGAACTGGCTGGCGCCCTGCCAGGGCACTATGCCACTCCGGCCAGGGCTGGCACCAGCCGCCGCCTGCAACTCGAAGTCATTGCCGACCCTTCGGCACCAACCAATACCCTTCGGCTGATCATGGTGCAGACCCGCAGCGATCGTCCCGAACAACCGCCCCGGCAGTTTCAGTGGCAACTCCAGGCAATCGAAGGCGAAGAAGACCTGGAGGGGAGTTTCGCCCCGATGAATGCGTCCGGTCAGTCCCAGCATCAGTGTGCGATGAGCGTGACCCTCAGACGGGAAGGCCTGACGGCCCAGACGGACCCGGCAGACTGCAGTTTCGGTGAAGGCGAACAACGTACCGGCCTGCTCAAGGAAATCGGCTTCAACGGCAGTCAGCTCGTCATCGGCGATCGCCTGGTCCGCATTCCCTCAGGCGAAGCGGCAAGAGACGACCAGATCACTCGCTTTGTGCGGGGTCGCAGCTTCACCGGCTGGGCAGGAGTCAGGGATGGCAGTGACTGGCGCATGGCGTCCAGTATCGAAGCCGGCACCGGCTCGACCGCGATCCAGCCGCAGGATGCATCGGGCATGGGCCTGGGCCTGGAAGTCGCGATCGATTACTACGAGATGTCGCGCACGGAACAGATCAAGCTGCGTCTGAGCGTGACCGACGCCGAAAGTGGAGAATTACTGGGTGAAGCGTGGGCCGATGCCGATGCGCGTTCCATCGGCATCGCCCTTCCGGAACTTCAGATCGGCCTCGAGGCGCCCTGACACCCTGGCGTCAGGGCGCATCCGCGAGAGCCCCGTTCAGGATCCCCGCACAATCATCCGTGACGGCGACCGGCCGCCTGACCGTCGATCGGTTTGTAACCGCCCTCGACGCCCTTGGTAACGATGGCCACGGCGTTGTGCGGATGCAGGCTTTCGAAATGACTGCAACGGGCCCAGAAGTCGATCACGCGATCCTGGGACGACAATGCCGTTTGCACGCGGCGGGCAGCATCCTCACAAAACATCAGGTTCTGCCCGTTCAGCAGCGCGAATGCCTGCTCGTCTTCACGCTTGACCGCCGCCTGCACGGGGGTCTTGAGCGCGTCCTCGACGGCGTCGATCATCTGGTCGAACGGGAAGGCCTCGAAGCTCGGCGCCAGCTGCAGGCGCAGATCGGCCGCCGAGCGCTGACTATGCGGCGTGGCCACAATGCCCTGCTCACTGCCCAGCCAATCCAGCACATCCTGCGCACTGACATCGCCCGAGGCAACGAAATCCTTGCGGAACTGATCCTGGATCAACTGGCGTGCCAGTGCGGCGGAACAGGGGCAAGTACTCGAATAGGTGATCTGCAGGGCCATCTCCAGGGAGAATTCCCGACCGGACAGGCCGGCGATGATGCTGATCGGATAACGCTTCCAGCCAGAGTTGTCGCTCTTGAGCGACTTTCGACGCACCATGTAGTCGAAATCCAGCCGGAGCATGGCGTGAGAGCTCAGGTCTTCGTGTGATTCGAGAAAGTCGCGCAGGAGATGGCGCAACAAGGCCGGCGTGACGGTGTGTTCGGCCAAGGCCTGGTCGAGCAGCAGATAAAGCCTGGACATGTGGATACCGCGCTTCTCCGGCCGCTCCAGATCCACGAAGGCAGTGACCCGCGCCGTGGTCTGGGTTCGACGGCCGTCGGCGGTATCGAGCATCACCGGCAACTCGATTTCATTCATGCCGACCCAGTCCAGTTGTCCGGCGACCTGGGCATCGGCATGGCTGGCCACATCGGGCATTCCGGCGAAATGCTTGCGCTCTTTCATTCTGTTCTCTCCCGTCGAGATATAGACATCATCGATTACACGAGCTCTTTAGATTGGAACTTAATATTAGAGTTCAAGAGATCAAGACTTCGTGAGCGGGATGATTCTGATGGGACTGAGGGCAGGAAAATGGTCGGAGCGGGGAGATTCGAACTCCCGACCCCCACAACCCCATTGTGGTGCGCTACCAGGCTGCGCTACGCTCCGACCG
>SL_3KL_010_SEDDRAFT_10000740_pt1 | contig 28145 bp, 33 predicted proteins | sample SodLakKL_010_SED_2_FD_10381 | JGI IMG/M metagenome (IMG submission 10381)
AAGGATCGCCATGAACACATCGGAGCCGGATCGCTGGGGGAAGGACCGTTTCGACAGATCATGAACGACCCACGGTTCACCAGCATTCCCAAGGTCCTGGAAACCCCCAAGGGAGACGACATGGTCACTTTGGACCGAGAAAACCTTGCCCGACTCAGGGGCTACCGGGAGTAGGTTCCACGGGGCAGGAGCTATGGGGGAAGGGGAGCCTTCTCCGGAGTATATCCTTTACGCACCGGGGGCCAACCCCCTATATTCATGGTCCGACGTATCGGAGGGCCTCATTATTGAGCCAACACCAGTGAAGCCGGGACTGACTCCGGTGGCTGCCGACCCGCCCTGCAAGGGGACTTCGAAGGCTACTGGGAGGTCACCATCAATTAAATCCGGGCTTCAATAACACCCCTTCGGTGCGTCACTGGGGGCCGGCAATCTCTTCGGAGAGGGCCGGCCTCCTTTTTTTTCTGCTGCCCAGGCTCCGGGAGGTCGGTTCCCTGAGGACCGGGGATTTCAGGGCTTGCGTCGGGGCGTCGACCGGACCGGGGGAATGCCAGAAACGGAGCGGTTCCAAGAAGAGGGGGCGATCCGGAAGGGAGGGTGATTCCAATGGAGGAGGGCTCCCATGTGGGAGGCGGGACCGATCCCAGCCCGGTCGGGTAGTGGGGTGTCGCAATTTGTAGGGAATCCCCAACTGGACCTCGTGAGAGAGCGCCATGGCCCGTGTCAGCGTCACTCGAAGGGTGCACTTCTCAGCAGCTCACCGCCTCTTCCGGCCGGACTGGACCGACGAGCAGAACGAGGAAGTCTTCGGCGACTGTTCAAACCCTCTCTGGCATGGACACAATTACGAGTTGGATGTGACGGTTGAAGGGGACATCGATCCGGAGACTGGATACGTCATGGACCTGAAGCGCCTGAAGGCGCTGGTCCACGAGCGAGTCGTATCGGATCTGGACCATCGCAATTTGAATCGCCAGGTGCCCTGGATGGATGGGCTCATCCCCACGACTGAGAATCTGGTGGTGGCCATCTGGCAGCGATTGGCGGAGACGTTGCCTCAGGAGGTGCTACTTCGCCGATTGGTCCTCTGGGAGACGCCCAGGAATTTCGTGGAGTACGAGGGGCGCTGATGCGACGACAGGATCTTGTGGAGGGGGAGACGGACATGAGCAAATCGACGAATGGCCCTGGCGGATCTGGAGCAGAGGAGGGTCCACTCACTCTGGCGAAGCCCGATCGCGGGATGCCTGAGGGTGACCTTTCCGGGGCGGGTTTCCAGGATCTGGTGGCCGAACTTCTGCGGCGGCTGGGAGAGGACCCGGACCGGGAGGGGCTGCTCCTGACCCCGCAACGGGTGGAGAAGTCGCTCCGTTTTCTCACCCAGGGGTACACCATGAAGCCGGATGTCACCATCGGCGACGCCCTCTTCGAGGAGCGGCATCATAACATGGTGATCGTGAAGGATATTGAGATGTACTCCCTCTGCGAGCACCACATGCTACCCTTCTTCGGGAAGGTTCATGTGGCGTACATCCCGGACGGGCACATTCTCGGCTTGTCCAAAGTGGCCCGCCTGGTGGAAGTCTTCGCCCGCCGACTACAGGTCCAGGAGCGATTGACGGAAGAGATCGCCCAGAGCTTCTGGGATGTGGTTCATCCCCAGGGAGTGGGTGTGGTCATCGAGGCCCATCACCTCTGCATGATGATGAGGGGAGTCCAGAAACAGAACTCCTACACCATCACCTCCGCCGTCCGAGGGGCCTTCATGGAAGACCCTCGGACCCGGGACGAATTCCTGCGCCTCTGTACCTCCGACCACCGGCCCCTGTGATGGCCGTCGCCGACCCCTCCCAGATTTTGAATGGCCAGGTGGCTCTGATTACCGGAGCCAGCCGGGGGATTGGACGGGCCACGGCCCTTCAGCTCGCTGGAGCCGGTGCCCGGGTCGCCCTGGTGGCTCGACGTCCAGGTCCCCTGGAAGCGCTGGCCGCCCAGTTGAATGGGTGGGCCTTTCCCTGTGACGTGACGGATCCGGAGGCCTTGGACGGAGTTCGTCGAGGCCTCGAGGAGGTGGCCGGCCAGGGCCCCGATATATTGGTGGCCGCAGCCGGTGTTTTCCATCTCTCTCCCATTCACGAGATGTCGAATCGGGAGCTGGATCTCAACCTGGACGTGAATCTTCGAGGCGGAATTCTCACCGTCCGGGAGTTCCTTCCCGGAATGCGCGGACGGGGACGAGGAACCATCGTTCAGGTCGGCTCCGTAGCAGGTCGGAAGGCTTTTCCCGGGAATGGTGCCTACTCAGCGTCCAAGTTCGGGATCCGGGGATTCCACGAGGTGCTGCTGGAGGAGCTGCGAGGAACGGGGATCAGAGCCACGCTCCTGGAACCGGCCGCTACAGACACGCCCATCTGGGATCCTATGGACCCGGATGGAAATCCAGAACTCCCGGACCGGGAGACCATGCTGGCTCCCTCAGATGTCGCCCAGGCCGTCCATTTCCTGGTGACTCGCCCCCAGGGCGTCCAGATTCCCTTTCTCCCAGTGGAAAAGGGTTGAAAGCTCGAAACAACGAGACCTATGACTGAAGAAACGATGATGTATACGGTGAGCGTTCAGGCCCACTATGATTCGGCCCATTTCCTGCGCAACTACAAGGGCAAGTGTGAGCGCCTTCATGGGCACAGGTATATCGTGGAGGTCGCACTGCAGACAGCTGAGCTCAACGAGGCCGGAATCGCCTTCGACTTCGTGGACCTGAAGAAGCATCTCAGGGAGCTTGCCGACGGCCTGGACCACCAGAATCTCAACGACCTCCCGCCCTTTCAGGAGGTGGAGACCAGCGCTGAAAACCAGGCCCGTTACTTCTTCCATGAACTGAAGAAGAGACTTCCGGCTGATCTGGCGGATGGCCTCCTGTATGCTCGGGTCTGGGAAACGCCCACCCAGTGGGCCCAGTATGGCCCCTCCTCAGCTCCTGTCCCGGCCCACCGGGCGTCCTCCATGGGCTGAGCTCCCAGGCCGCCCTGAATTCCTCCATCCTCATGCACCTCCTGGTCACTGACCGGCTGGCCTGCCCTCGATGCGGGCCCCAGTTCGGCCTCATTCTCCTGGCTGATCAAATGAAAGATCGGCGCATTCTGGAGGGAGCGTTGGGATGTGCCAATTGCAGGGAGCGTTATCCGGTGGAAGGTGGGTTCAGCGATCTTCGCCCCCCGCCTCGAGTCCAGTTCTTGGAGGGCGATCCCATCCCCGACAGTTCTCCTGAGGACGCCTTCCGCCTGGCGGCCCTCCTGGGTGTAGAGGAAGGGCCCGGGCTCCTCCTCCTGACCGGCATCTGGGTGGCCCATGCCGCCCGCCTGGCCGCCATGATCGAAGACATCGAGGTGGTGGCGGCACACCCTGGATTGCGAGGAAGGACGGAAACCGCCGGCGTGACCCGCGTAGACATGGGGGACCGGTTCCCCTTCTTTTCGGGTAGCCTGCGAGGCGTGGCCTTGGAAGGTCCCAAGACCTCCCGGGACCTGGCTGAACCCCTCCGGGTGCTGGGGCCGGGAGCCCGGGTCGTCATCAGGAGCCCGGCACCTGGTGTTCTGGAAGGGTTGGAGGAGGCTGGGATGGAGATCCTCCTCCAGACGCACAGTTTCTTGGTGGCCACTCGAGGGTAAGCACTGCGCAGGCGGCTCCTCGATTGCGCCATGAAAGCGCCAGTCGCTACCTTCGCACGAGCCCCAATCGCACCTTTGACCCCTACGATATGGCATTCTGGAAGAAGCTCTTTGGCGACGACGAGAGTGCGGGAAAGGTGGACTACTACCAGGAGGGGCTCTCCCTCCTTCGTGAGGGCCGTTTCCACGAGGCCCTGACTTCGCTCCGCCTGGCTCTCAAGGAGTCTCCCGGAGACACGGTGGTCCTCCAACAGATCGCCATCGCCTATACGCGGATCGGCATGACGGAGGAGGCGTCCAAGACCTACCGACACGTCCTGCAGAAAGAACCGGGTGCGGCCGGCGCACATTATGGCCTGGCCTACCTCCTTCTACGGAAGGGAGAGGAGGAGGATGCCATCCGACACCTTCAGGCCTTCCTGGCCGACCCCCCTCGGGGCTCTGATGCCAAGGAGCACGTGAATCACGCACGCTCGACCCTGGCCCAGCTCAGGGGTGACTCTGAATCCAGATTGGATGTCGATGACGACACAAACACGTAAGGCGACGCTTCGGTGGACCGGCAAAGGGCTCCAGTACGAAGGAGTGGGCGCTGGCCCCAGCGGGATCCTCATCGACGGTGACTCGGAGGCTGGGCCTTCTCCCATGGAGGTCCTCCTCCTGAGTGTCGGGGGGTGCATGGCGGTGGATATCCAGATGATCCTGGAGAAGGGGAGGGTGCCCCTGGAGGACCTGACCATCGGGCTGGAGGGAGATCGAGCGCCCAGCTCCCCCAAGCGGTTCATCAATCTGCGAATGACGATTCGAGTGGCCGGTCCGGAGGAGTCCCACCGGCCCAAGGTGGAGCGAGCTGTCCAGCTCTCCAGAGACAAGTACTGCAGCGTGTTCCACACCCTTCAGCCCGACCTCGAAGTCGAAACCGAGGTGCATCTGGCATAGGGGTCTCCGCTCGAGACGGACTCTCTGTGACACGTTTCCCCGCTCCAAGGAGGGACCGGATGGGATCGACGCAATACGCTTCAAACCCAGGAGACCTTCCGGAAGGAACGCTGGTCGATCTCTTCTTCGAGGTCATTGATCGGCTCCCGGACCGACCGGCTCTCCAGTGGCATGGGGATGGATCCTGGCCCTCCATGACCTATCAGGAAGCTCTGGAGATGGTCAGGAGAGTGTCGGCTTCCCTGACGGAGTTGGGGCTCGAACGTGGAGATCGGGCCGCCATCCTCTCGGAGAATCGTCCCGAGTGGGCCCTGGCCGACTACGGTTGTCTCACCACGGGGGTTGTAGACGTTCCGATCTACGCCACTCTCATGCCGGGGCAGGTGGCCTATGTTCTGAAGGATGCTGGGGCCCGTCTGGTCTTCGTCTCCACATCGGAGCAGCTCGAGAAGGTACGGGAAATCCGGGGACAGTGTCCTGAGTTGGAGTGGGTCGTGGTGTTCGATCCTCCTGGCGGAGACCTTCCTGAAGGCACCCTGACCTGGGACGAATTCATGGCTCGGGGTGAGGACCGGGTGGGGGGGACCTCGGTGGATGGCTTCCGGGCCGAGGCGGAATCGGCTCAACCCGGGGAGGTGGCAACCATCCTGTATACCTCCGGGACCACGGGCGACCCCAAGGGGGTCATGCTGACCCACAACAACCTGCATTCCAACGTGCGGGCCGCGTCCACCTGCCTCCCCATCGACGAGAACGATTCCACCCTTTCCTTCCTTCCCCTCTCTCACGTCTTCCAGCGCATGGTGGACTATCTCCTCTTCAACCGGGGGTGCGCCATTACCTATGCCCGGGCCATCGAGACGGTTCCCGAAGATCTCCGGGCGGTGCAGCCCACGGTGGTGGTTTCCGTTCCACGCCTCTACGAGAAGGTCTACGCCAAGGTCATGGAGGCCACCGGCGCGAAGGGAGCGCTGGTGGGGTGGGCCGCAGGGGTGGGGAAGCAGTGGGCTGAGGCTCGCCTGGCCGGACGACAGCCGGGCCTGTTCACGAGGCTCCGCTACGGACTGGCCCGCCGCCTGGTATTCCGGAAGATCTACGATGGTGTGGGTGGACGACTCCGGTACTTCGTCAGCGGCGGCGCCCCCCTCTCTCCCGAGATCAACAAGTTCTTCTTTTCAGCAGGGATCACCATCCTCGAGGGGTACGGGCTGACGGAGACCAGTCCCGTAACCAACGTGAACACCCCCAAGGACTTTCCTTCCAACTTCCGCATTGGAACGGTGGGTCGCCCGGTGCCGGGAACCGAGGTGAAGATTGCCGAAGATGGAGAGATCCTGATCCGAGGTCCCCAGGTCATGAAGGGGTATTACAATCGGCCTGATGACACCCGGGAAGTCATCGATGACGATGGCTGGTTCCACACCGGAGATGTGGGCGAGATGGATGAGGACGGTTTCCTTCGGATCACGGACCGTAAGAAGGACCTCATCGTCACGGCAGGCGGAAAGAATGTTGCTCCTCAGCCCATCGAGAACCGACTGAAACAGAACCGGTATTTCGATCAGCCGGTGATGGTGGGCGATCGGGAGCGGTTCATCTCTCTCATGATGGTGCCCGATTTCAACGCCCTGGAGGGCTGGGCCAAGGAGGAGGGGCTGGATGTCGGCGACCGAAGGGCTATGCTGTCTCAGCCCCGGACCCAGAAGTTCCTGCTGTCGGAAATGAAGAGGGAGTTGGCCGACCTCTCCAGCTTCGAGATGCCCAAGAAGCTGATCCTACTGGACGAGCCCTTCACCATCGAGGATGGGTCGTTGACGCCGACCCAGAAGGTGAAGCGACGGGTCGTGCAGGAGCGTCATGCCCAGCTCTTGAAGAGGGTCTACGACGAAGCCAACGTGGAACAGACTGTGTTCACGGCCTGGTAATCTCCATCCCTCCGGGGGATGGTGACCGGGTCCAGCCTTCCGGAGGCTCCATGACGACTGACGCATCCAATCCATCCATTCGGGTCGTACTGGTCACGGCTCCCGACCGGGACACTGCCCTGCCACTGGTGCGCCGACTGGTGGAAGAGGGGAAGGTGGCCTGTGGGAACATCCTCCCGGGGCTCACCTCTGTATATCGCTGGGAGGGTCAGGTCGAGGAGGACCCGGAGGTCCTCATCATCCTGAAGACTCGAGAGGGTGCACTCCCGGAGCTCATCAGCCGGATCCATGAACTTCATCCCTATGATGTTCCCGAAATCCTGGCACTGCCGGTTCAGGAGGGGCTTCCTGCCTACCTGGAATGGGTCGTTGCCGAGACGATGGGAGCGTGAGAGCTAAAGCGCATGAAAGAAGAACCATCCATCCGCCCCGAGCCGGATCCGGACACAGCGGAAGACGGAGTGAACGAAACCCCCGACGAGAGTGAATCAGGCCTGCGCCGGGCCCGGGCCCTGGAGACCGAGGGTCGCCTGGAGGAAGCGGTTCAGGTCTACCGAGAACTCCTTTCCCGTGATCCGAGCCATCTCAAGGCCCGAAACAACCTGGGGGTCCTGCAGGACCGAATGGGGAACCATGAGGCGGCCCTGGAGCACTTTCGGACGGCACTGGAAATTGAGCCCGAGAACCCCGAACTCCTTGGGAATCTGGGAGCTGCCCTGGGAGCTCTGGCACGTTTCGATGAAGCGGAGAAGGTGTTGCGTCGGGCCATGCGGTTGGACCCATCCCGGGTCGACGTCCGGGCGAACCTGGGGATCCTGCACTTCCGTCGAGGCCTCTACGCCCAGGCGGAGTCGGAGCTTCGATGGGTCTGCGAAAGAGACCCGGAGCATGGGATGGCCCACTTCTACCGGGGTGAAGCGTTGAACCGGCTGGGTCGCATCGACGAGGCGCTGGAATCGTTGGAGAGTGCGTCCAGGCTCCAGCCCCGGAACGCGAAGATCTATTACGTCATGGGGATTCTCTACGACCGGAAGCATCTTCCCGAGGAGGCAGGGGCCATGTATCGTCGGGCCCGAGAGCTTTCGGGGGATCAGTGATCCAGGTGCTCCGGATCGGAGACCCGGGGGAGGTGGAGGGAGATGCCCTCCTCCTCTCGATGGGGACGGATCTGGAGCCGCTCACCCCAGCGGAGAGCCGGTTCGCCATTCAGGCCGGTGAAGCCTCTCGCAGTCGGCTCCGGGCCATGAAGGATCTTCCCCTGGGCGCTGCGGTCGTCATGCCCGGTGGAGGGCTCCCGGTGGAGGTTCTCATCCATGTAGTGATCCGTTCCATGGACGAAGGCGTCAGCCCCCGGAGCGTTCGTCGGGCATTTCAGAACGGCCTGCGGCAGGCGGCGGCATGGGGGGTCCACCGCCTTGTGGTTCTTCCACTCGGGGTGGGAGCCGGGAATCTCGATGCTGAGGAAGCGGCTCAGATCATGACGGAGGTCTTCCTCCAACACCGGGAAGGTGACGCCCTTCCGGGGACCCTGGTGGTCCTGGCAGCCGACGGCTATCAGGAAGATGCGTTTCGTCGAGTGGCACCGTGAGTCGCCGGTCCATCCTGGGAGTCCTCGTTCTCGTCGCCTGGGGCGGGATGCTGGCGTGGCATGCCCGGCAGGTCTATTTCCAGCCGGAGCTCGCTCGTCTTGCCCAGGCGACGCTCTCCATGGAGCCCGGCACCCACTTCTATGCCGTTCGGATGGGAGGGGAGGTGGTGGGGATCGCCTCCTCACGTCTGGACACGGTGCCCCAGGGGTTTCTGCTGGAGGACCGGCTGACGCTGGAGTTGGAGGCCATGGCCCAGGAAGGGGCTGCCACCACCGTCACGAGCGTTCACCTGACTCCAACGCTTCAGATGACTCGCTTCGATTTTGACCTGAACTCCGACGCCGGCCGGTTCCAGGCCAGTGGGAGCGTGGAGGGCGACACCCTTCTTCGGGTCAGGGTCGATGCAGGAGGGGAGCCGGAGGAGGTGACCTTCCGGATGAACGGGATACCCCTCTCAGCCGGTACCCTGCCCATCCGCCTGGCCATGGGAGGAGAGCTCCGGGTGGGCCGAACGATCCGCTATCCGGTCTTCGATCCGACAACGATCTCTACAAGGGACGTGGAGGTGGAGGTGGTGGAACGGGATACGATCATGGTCCCCGACTCGGCCATACTGGATCCAGGATCCGGCCGATGGGTGGGCGATGGCTACCGGCCCATCACGGCCTGGCGGCTGAAGGAGAGCTATGGCGGGATTTCCATCGACAGTTGGATTGACGAGGACGGACGGGTCATTCGGTCCTCGTCTGCCATGGGATTGTCGTTGGAGCGGAGCCCTTTTGAATTGGTGGACCAGGAGCGGGAGGAGCGGCGAGCGGGTCCGGGAACCTCGGCCGGCGACCTGATCTTCTCCACGGCCATCGCAGCCGACGCGGATCTTTCGGAGATGGAGGAGGGCGACAAACTCCGATTCATCCTCTCCGGGGTGGAGCTGGAAGGCTTCGAACTGGACGGAGGACGACAGGAACTTCGGGGGGACACCCTGGTCGTTCGGAGGGAAGACCTCTCCGGATTGGAACCCGGCTTCGAGCTGCCTTATCCCCGGATGGACCTGGCTCATGCCCTTCGGCCCGAGCCCCTGATCCAGAGCGGCGATGACCGGATCCGTCGTGAGGCCAACGCCGCTGTCCGGAGCCTGAGAGGGAGTCGGTCCGACCCTGTGGAGGCCGGAATTCGACTGAACGAGGCAGTTTACCAGATGCTGGAGAAGGAGATCACCTTCTCCCTCCCGTCTGCCCTGCAGGTTCTGGATACCCGTCGAGGAGATTGCAACGAGCACACGGTCCTTTACGTGGCCATGGCTCGGGCTCTGGGTCTCCCGGCCCGCAGCGCCGTGGGGCTGGTCCACCTGGACGGGGCCTTCTATTACCATGCCTGGCCTGAGGTCTGGCTGGGGGAGTGGGTGGCCATGGATCCAACCCTGGGGCAGGCTCCGGCACAGGTAACCCATCTCCGATTCATGACCGGGAATCTGGCCCAGCAGGTCGAAGTGGCCCGACTGATCGGGAACCTCCAGATCGAGACCATCCAATGACCCACACGGGCCCCTCTCCAGAGCACTTTCCCTCCACGCCGCCCAGGGCAGAAGAGCTGGACGGTGGAGGTGGCCTTCCCCCTGTGACGCCCACCGCTCCAGGGGACCGGACGGGCGGGTTCTCGGCGTCGGCCCCTGGGGACGAGGGGAAGGAAGACCAGGAGTGGGCCCTCGTTCTGGAGGGGTTGGTGAAGCGATACGGGAGCTTCACGGCTGTGAAGGGACTGGAGTTGAAGGTCCCCAGGGGACGGATCTTCGGGTTCCTGGGACCCAATGGAGCCGGGAAGACGACCACGATTCGGATGATCTCCGGGATCCTCCAACCCACGGAAGGTCGGGTGGAAATCGGTGGCCACGATCTGGCCACCGACCCGGCAGGAGCCAAGGCCAGGATCGGGTACATTCCCGATCGACCCTTCCTCTACGAGAAGTTGTCCGGTGCCGAGTTCCTCCGCTTCGTAGCCGCCCTGTGGGGTCGGGAGGGATCGGAGGTGGAGGAGCGCGTTGATCGTTTCCTGGAGCTTTTCTCCCTGACGCCGTGGAAGCACGAGCTCCTGGAGAGCTACTCCCACGGGATGAGACAGAAGCTCCTCATCTCGTCGGCCCTCATCCACGACCCGCAACTCGTGGTGGTGGATGAGCCCATGGTGGGGCTGGACCCACGTTCGGCCCGGATCCTGAAAGACCTCCTCCGTTCCTTTGTCGAACGGGGAGGAACGGTCTTCCTCTCCACCCACACCCTGGAGGTGGCCGAGGCCCTCTGTGATCAGATCGCCATCATCGCAGAGGGGAAGATCATTGCCCGAGGGACCATGGAAGAGCTTCGGACCCAGGCCGGTGCTGGTGGGGCCCACCTGGAAGAGATCTTCCTGAAGGTCACCGGAGGCGAAGAGATGGCGCAGGTGGTGGCCAGCCTCCGTGGAGTGCTGGACGGGTGACTCCTCCCATCCGACCCGGGCTGTTCGCCCTCTTGAGGCCCAAGGTCAGGGGGAAGGTGAACCGAGCCCGGCAGGGAGAAGCCAGGCTCGTGCGAGGGCTCTTCCTGGGTGGCGTGGCTCTCCTTTTCTGGGGCCTCCTCTTCATCATGACGCATCGGATGCTCATCCACTTCCGAAGCGCCGAGGGACTGGGCGAGGTGCTGGCCGGCCGGATGTTGGGGCTGGCGTTCCTCACCTTCCTGATGATCCTCCTCCTGTCCAATGTCATCACCGCCCTTTCCACCTTCTTCCTTTCCAGAGACCTGGAACTCCTGGCGGCTTCCCCTGCGGATCCCCTCCACATCTACTGGGCCCGCCTTGCTGAGAGCGGGGTGAACTCCTCCTGGATGATCCTCCTTCTCATGGTTCCTCTCCTGGCCGGATACGGAAGCATCTACGGGGCAGGTCCGGGCTTCTATCTGCTGGCCATGGTGGTCGTGCTCCCCTTCCTGGTCATTCCAGCCGTGGCCGGCGCCGGCCTCACACTGCTCCTGGTGAATGTCTTCCCGGCTCGACGAACCCGAGACCTTCTGGCGCTCATCGGACTCCTTGCCGCAGGCGGGGTGGTCCTCCTGATTCGTTTGATCCAACCCGAACGTCTGGTCCGACCGGAGGAGGCCCGGGGGGTCATGGACTTCCTGGCCACCCTGCAAACGCCCACTTCCCCCTGGCTTCCCTCCGAGTGGGCGGCAGATGCCCTCCTGGGATGGCTCAGCGGGGGCTTCGACCCCTTCCCGCTCCTCCTCCTTCTGAGCACTGCGGGGGCCTTCCTGGTCATGGGGGGCTGGGCCCATGCCCGGTACTTTCCCGCCGGTTTCTCCCGAGCACAGGAAGGAGCAGAGCGACGGGAGGCCCGGGTCCGGGGAAGGAGTCTGGAGGGGCTGGCCTGGTGGACGGGTCCTACCACGCGGCACCTGGTGGCCAAGGAGGTGCGAAGCTTCTTCCGGGACACGACCCAGTGGTCCCAGTTGATCCTCCTGGGCGTCCTGGTGGTCGTCTACGTCTACAACATCCGGGTCCTGCCCCTGGGCCCGGGAGAGGGCGTGAGCTTCTTCCTGGTCAACGTGGTGGCCTTCCTGAACCTGGGGTTGGCCGGCTTCGTGGTAGCGGCTGTGGCGGCCCGCTTCATCTTCCCCGTCATGTCGCTGGAGGGCCGCATGACATGGCTCCTTCGGTCCTCTCCCCTGGATCCCCGCCTTCTCTTCTGGACCAAGTACTGGACCGGCACGCTCCCTCTCCTGGTTGTGGCCTTGCCCCTCATCATCATCACCAACCTCCTCCTGGAGGTGGACCCCTTCCTCTTCTGGCTCTCCACCGGAACCATGGTGGGGGTGACCCTTGCCCTGGGGGCCATGGCGCTGGCCTTCGGGGCTCTGTTCCCCAACTACGACACGGAGAATCCAGCCGAAATCCCCACTTCCTTCGGCGGGCTCCTCTTCATGATGTCCGCTGTAGGATATCTGGCAGCGGTCATCGTCCTGGAGGGTTGGCCCGTCTACCTGTTTCTCCGGGCCCGGTTCGACGGGGTCCCCTTCTCCGAAGCGGGCCTGCTTCCCCTGACGCTGGGTATCGGGGGGGCGGCGCTCCTGACCCTCCTGGTCATCATCGCGTGCTTGACGGCAGGGGTCCGCCGCATCCGGGACTCGGAGGCCACAGTGCCTGAAGGAGCCGCGTGATGGACTCGGGAGGCCACTGGGCCGTCGCCACGGCAGGGGGAAAGGATGCCACATTGGCCCTCCATCGGGCCCGGGAGGCAGGCCTGACGGTCCGCTGGGGGCTGAACATCTTCGAAGGGAACTCGGGCCAGGTACGGTTTCACGGTACTCCTCGTCCCATCCTGGAAGCACAGCTCCACGCGCTGGGGTTGGAGCCCCGCTTGCAGGCAACCCACCCCCGGGGCTTCGAGGCGGTGCTGGCCGGCTTGTTGACCGGAATCAAGGAGGAAGGAGCCCGGGGCGTCATCTTCGGTAATCTCCACCTGGAGGAGATCCGGGCGTGGTACGAGAGCCGGGTTCTGGCAGCAGGCCTGGAGCATCGGGAACCCTTGTGGGGTCAACGTCCCCTGGATGTGGTCCAGGCCGTGGTGGACGAGGGCTTCCAAGCTCGGGTCGTGTCAGTGAACCTGGAATTGGGTGACCCGGACTGGCTGGGCCAGCCCCTGAATGCCGAGCTGGTCAGGCGTTTCGAACGTTCCGGGATCGACCCGTGTGGTGAGCACGGTGAGTACCACACCCTGGTCACCGATGGGCCCGGGTTTGAACGCCCACTCCCGATCCGAATTGGTGGAACCCTGGAGCGGGAAGGTCATCGCACCCTGGAGTTGACGTTGGAGGAGATCGGGTAGCCCTGGGTGGAGCGACGGGGCCTCGACAGACCTGGGCCCCAGGCCCATATTGCAGGGTCCATCTCATCGACCTTTACCGGTGGAGAGCGCAATGCTGCCCGGCGGATATACCTTCATCCACCTCGCCTTCTGGTTCGTGGTCATCCTGGTTGCTGCAGGCACGAACTTCATACCCATCCTCATGAGCATCGGTCTCGGACTTCTGGTGATGGAGGCCCTCGGGAAGTCCTGACTGTCGGGGAACCCCCTGGCCCCACCAGGTTATTCCAACTGGACCCCAGTCAGGGATTTCGGGGTCGTTGAGGAGGTACCAACAGGGGACGTGATTGCATGACCATACTGGGCATTATCGGGATGTTGGCCGCGCTGGGCTTTGGGATCTACTGGGGGCTTCCGCCCAGGTATCAGCCTTCTCCCGAAGAGCTCGAGCGAAAGCTGGGTGAGAGTGGGGAGCACGCCAAGGTGAGACGCCACACCACCTTCTTCAACCTCATGCAGCGAAAGGTAGAGCGGGGATCTGATCGCAGGCGTGGGAGTCGACGGAGCCGACGGCCCTTTCGGAGCTGATTCCCCAGGCCGACCCCCTCCGGACCTGGACGTACCGGACCGGCCTGTCCAGGGATCGCCTCAGCCTACCAGGGCGTTCACAGCCACCAACGTCCCCCCGATGATGGCCCCCAGAACGTAACCTAGCCGGATGATGAGGCTGAGTTCGCGCTCCGTTACCCGACGGACCAGTTCCTCCATCCGTTCCACGGGGAACCCTCGGACCTTTTCCTCCACACGTCGTTCCACATCCAGGGTCCGAATCACCTCTGGGACCTGGCCTTGCAACCAGTTCCACAGCGGATCGGCCACCGTGGCCTGGAGCCGTTTTCGAGCACCCTGAGGGAGCCAGTCCCCCGGACGGCCCATGGGGCGATCCAGGAGGCTGTCCAGTCCTTCCCGCAATGCATCGTGATAGAGTTCCCTGGCGGCATCACTTCGAGCCGTGGCCAGGACGCCTCGAGCGATGCGCTCGTCCGGGACAGATCGGAGGAGGTCACCCCAGGTCCCTCGAGCCATCCGTCCGACACCCTGCTGGAGCTTCTCGGCCAGGTACTCCTGGGTCGCCGGGTCCTGGATGAGCCCCACGATCCAGTCGACCACCACCGCCCGGCCCTTGAGGACGCCTGGGTCGTCGGGGCGACCCACCACCTCGGTGACGGGACGACGAAGAACCTCCAGCACCCCATCGTTCACGCGACGGGCGATGGCCTCCTGTACGGCCGGNTCTCTGAGCATGAGGGAGAGCTGTTCGGCTCCATCCTCTTCCAGGGTGGTGAGAACCCGTTCCACCGTGTCGTCAGTCACGACCAATCGAGCCACCAGCCGCTGGTGGAAACGAAGGTCCCGGAGGAATCGCTTGAAGAGATCCCGGAGGGCTGACTCCAGGCGGCTCCGGGTCTCAGGGTCTTCCAGGATGCCTCCCAGCCGCCGGGCAGCGACAGGAAGGGCCCGAGAGAGTGCCCCCTCCAGGGCCTCTGCCAATCCACCCGGAAGGAGCTCCTCAAGGCTTTGGTCCCTTTCGAGAAGTCCGTTGAGTGCCCGGCCCAGGTAGTCGTCCACGACCTTGCGGAAGCTCTCCTTGGCGACCGCTTCGCCGATCCATTCCTGGGCGGCAAGGGCCAGGCGCCTCTCCCGTTCCGGCGTAAGGAGTTCGGCTACGGGCCGGTCCGAGAGTCGGTGAAGAATGTCCTGGGTTCGTCGGCCCACTGCCTCCTCGAATTCGGGGGAGTCCAGCCAGCCGTCCAGGCGCTGGGAGAGGTGGTCGGCGACTCCGTCCAGGATCTCCGACATCTCCGCCAGGGCATTGGGCGGAAGCAGCTCCCTCAGGGTTCCCCGCTCCCGTTCCAGCAGCTCCTCGAAGAACCCTCCCAGGCGTGCATCAAAGGCGTGCCGAAATTCCTGATTGGCGAAGATTCGTTTCAGATCATCTTCGGTGAGGAGCCGAGTTCCCACTGTCCGACCCACCGCCGCGGCCAAGCGATCCTGGTTCTTGGGGATGGCGCCGTGGAGTAGAGGCAGCTTCCTTCCCCCGATGCGGATGGGCGTATAGGGGTGGAAGAGCATCCATACTGCGATCGTGTTCGTCAGGCCTCCCGCCAGGGAGCCGAAGACGACGGTCAGGATTCCTCTGAGGAGCTCAGGGGTCATGGCTGTCGATGTCGAATGACGCCCAGGAGGGGAACCGTGTCTCCCTCCATTCGGAGCTCTCCCCGGAGCTGGAAGAAGGCGTCCACCGGAAGGACGGCGCCATCCCCCTCCCCGGTGGAGAGGTGGGAGCTCTCGGCTTCCAGCAGGATCTCCATTTCTCCCTCCGCGGTCCGGAGCTTCCAGGCCACCGGGATGTCTCGTCGCGCATCCTCGAAGGATCGGACCTCGGTCCATTCCACCTCCACGGAGGGCCAACGCCGCTCCCTGACGGCAAATCGGGTCCAGCCCTGAAAGGTGTTCATGGCCACATCCCCCTCTGTCCCCTCCGGTTCAGCCCGTTGGAGGAAGGCTCCCTGGAAGAAATCCCCGCTGTGCACGAAGATCCAGTCCTGCCATCCTCCCTCCACGGACCCCGAAGACACGCCGAGATCCAGGAGGAACCCATCCCTCTCCACCGCATCCTCATCCTCCCCCGGCGCCAGGCGGGTGGTGCCCCGGTGGAAACGAGCTACCTCGCGGGGGGAGCCAGTCCATCGGGCCAGAGGAAGACCAACGTCGGTGGCCATCTCCAGGAATGGATCCCGCAAGAAGATCTCCTCCAAAGCATCCCCCTCCCCCATGATCATCCGGATTCGATTGCCGGGAACGATCCGCCAACTGTCCCCCAGTACCGCTCCGGTGTCCACGTCCACGGCCAACGCTTCCCATGACCCGAGCCATCCCAATCGGACATCCCGTTCCCGTATCTCCTCCTGGCTGTCGCGGCGGATCCGAAAGCTCCAGGGGGCGATGAGGACCGAGTCACCATCTGCGGAGACGAAGGCCAGGGAACGCTCGTAGAAGCCTTGGGGGGTGTGTGAGCGTGCCTGTCCGGATGGGGTGGTGTCCATGGTCGTCGGCGCCGACTCTTCCTGAACCGGTGGAGACGGAGGAGGATCGCCACACCCTCCCAGGAGGGATGGGGCGACGGAGAGTATGAGGGCAAATGGGAGTGTACGAGCCATGGAGAGGGTCCGGAATGCCGGTGAGGACTCCTACGTCGGCACCTGTCGGGAGCCGCCGGAAGGTAGCCAACGACTTGCCGCCACGGGAGGCCAAACCTAACTTCCCGGCGATTTTTCCCGCCACAGGATTCACAGGCGTTCCGCCAGCCCCCTGCCTATGCAGCTCTACACAAAGATCCTTCTCGGACTCGTCCTAGGTGCCGTCGTCGGCTTCATCGCCAACGTAGCGGGGCTCACTTGGTTGCAGAGCTTTCTCATTGCCCTGGAGCCTCTGGGGGATGCCTTCATCCGGGCCATCACCATGATCGTGGTGCCCCTGGTGGTGGCCTCTCTCATGGTAGGAACGGCCTCTCTGGGAGATCTGGCCAAATTGGGTCGCATCGGCGGCAAGACCATCGCCTTCTACATGTGCACCACGGCGGTGGCTGTCACCATCGGCCTCATCGTCTCGAACCTGATCCGTCCTGGAGCCCGCATCGACGGTGCCACCCGGGATGCCCTGTCGGCCCAGTTCGAAGGGGAGGCAGAGGGAGCCCTCAGCCTGGCGGAGGAAGCGCCGTCGGTCATCGACACCCTCCTCTCCATCATTCCGCGAAACCCTGTCCAGGCGGCGGCGGATCTGGAGCTGCTTCCTCTCATCTTCTTCACCATCGTGTTTGCAGCCGCGGTGAGCGTCATTGCACCCAAGCGCCGGGACGCGGTCATCACCTTCTTCGAGGGGGTGAATGACGCCAGCATGGTGGTGATCGACTGGATCATGAAGACGGCGCCCTATGCGGTTTTCGCGCTCATCGCCGCCGTCGTGGCCCGGTTTGGCCTGGACCTTCTCCAGAGCCTCCTGATCTACTCGTTGGTTGTGGTGGCAGGCCTCCTGATCCACCTCTTCTTCACCTACGGCCTGGCCGTCCGCTTCCTGGCCAAACTGAACTTCTTCACCTTCCTGAAGCGGATTTCCAACGCCCCCCTGGTCGCTTTCTCCACCTCCTCCTCCAATGCGACCTTGCCCGTGACCATGGAGACTGCCGAGGAGGAGCTGGGGATCTCCAAGCCCGTGTCATCCTTCGTCCTCCCCCTGGGTGCCACCATCAATATGGATGGGACGGCCCTCTATCAGGCCGTAGCTGTCATGTTCATCGCCCAGATCTACGGGATCGATATTGGAATCACCGAACAGCTGGTGGTGGTTCTGACAGCGACGCTGGCATCCATCGGTGCCGCTGGGGTGCCAAGTGCAGGGATCATTACCCTCATTATCGTGCTGAATGCCGTGGGACTGGGTGCTCAGGTCCAGGCCGGGATCGCCCTGATCCTGGGTGTGGACCGGATCCTGGATATGATCCGGACCTCGGTCAATGTGACCGGGGACCTCACGGCAGCTTCGGTTGTGGCCCGAAGTGAAGGGGAGGATCTCTCCTTCCGGTCGCCTGGCGACGGCAAGGGAGGCATGGGATTCGAGACGCAGGTAGAGGACTCGGCGGTGGGAGCTCCCAGCTGACCTCGCTCTTCTGGGGCAGGTCGAAGGGTCAGTCTTCTTGAGGCCGGGTCAGCGGCATCGGACCATGCCTGGCCAAGGGGATCGCCGGGTCAGTCGGTGCTCGCACGGACCAGCGCTCGGTCCAGTCGCTTGAGGAAACGAGCAACCCGACGGGCATTGGTGCCCAGATCTCCCTTGCCCACCCGGGAAGCCGAGGAGAGGTGGACGACGGTCTGTGCATCACCGTCCAGGCAAATCCGGACTTCCACGTCATCCACGAAGCGGAAGACGGAAGTCCGGCTCTCGACCTGGATCTGGCCGGCATCCCGATCTGCGGAGACGATACTCCACCCCTTCATCCCGTTCGTCGCCAGGGCCAGGGCCGCCTCCCAGACCTCCTGGTAGGGAATCCCGTACCGACGGCCCCGAAGCCTGGGATCCGAATGCTCGAAGGAGGTCCGAACCCGATTCCGGGTGAGTCCCTTCAGGAGCCGCTGGATCACGCTGCCCTCATCGATCCGGGTGGAGACGGTAGGTGATGGATACGGACGCGGATATGGTCTGCAGGCCAGCTTCCACCGGTGTGCTGGGTGCATCCGCCATGGCCTCGGCCCGGAGAGCCGTCATCATGGGGATGGGGGAGGGCCGGTCTGAGCGACCCTGGACCTGCGATGGTTGTCCCAGTCGCATCCCCAGGGCGTCGGCCATGACCTGGGCTTCACGACGGGCCTTCTCCACCGCCTCCCGAAGGGCTTCCAAGCGATACGGCTCCGGATCCTGCAGCTCGAAGTTGAGTGCTGCGACCCGATTCGCTCCGGCACCCAGGGCCCGATCCACCAGCGACCCCACTCCGCCCACATCATCCACGGTGACGCGGAGGGTGTTGCGGGCGGTGTAGCCCACGATCCGTCGGACCCGGTCTTCGCCGGTGGTCTGGTATCGGGGCTGAAGTTGGTATCCGGAGGTTTCCACCCTGAGCCCTGGGAGATCCGCCTCCTGAACGGCGGCTACGATTTGCTCCATGAGGCGAGCGTTCTCCGTTCCCGCCTCCTGGGCCGACTCGGCTTCCGTCTCCACGGCGAAGGAGATGCGGGCTCGGTCCGGCGTCGCCTCTACCTGGGCCGAGCCTTCCACCTGCAGGGTGGTGTCCTGGGCCGCCAGATCGCCGGAGAGTGTGCCTGAGGCCAGGAGGAGGGCTCCTGCCAGGAATACCCGGGCCAGTGGACCGGCCGTCGTGGGGAGCATGTTGCTGGATCCCCAGGGTCCAGGTCTGGAGGGAGGCGAGCTGAGTGGAGGCTTCGGTAGCCGATCCGATACGGACATGGCAAGATTCCGGGCTGGAGCGTTCATAGGTATCAGGACCCGGGGGTCAGCCAGGCCGAGGCGACTTGGAAGGGTAGTAGCGCCCCTTGGCCGGGTGGGTTCCCCGGGACCTTCATTGGCAGGGCCGCTGTACCCAGGGGTGAGGCTGGCCTACAATGGATTGGGGTGATCCTGGGATGGTGTCCGCAGTTCCTGGCCCAATCCGGTCGACCCCCGGCGATCTCCCGTCCAGAGAATTGAGTCCACTATGCGAGTTCAGCAATGAAAGCGATCATTCCACTTGCAGGCCGGGGGACCCGTCTTCGCCCCCACACCCTGACCACGCCCAAGCCGCTGGTCCGGGTAGCAGGAAAACCCGTCATGAGCTATATCCTGGACCAGTTTCCAGAATTGGGGATCGACGAGGTGGTCTTCATCGTCGGATATCTTCGGGAAGAGGTGAAGGAGTTCATCACGACCGAGTACCCTGAGCTGACGGCACGGTTCGTGGTTCAGGAGGTCCAGGATGGCACCGCCGGCGCCATCAAGCTGGCTGAGCCGTACGCTGACGAAGACCTCCTCATCGTCTTTGTGGACACCCTCTTCGACGCGGACCTGACCCTTCCGTCGCGGTTGGACGCAGAGTGGTCGGGGATCATCTGGGCCAAGGAGGTGGAGGACTACCAGCGCTTCGGGGTCATCGTCACTGACGGTGAGGGAGGAATGACCCGGATCGTCGAAAAGCCGAAGGAGCCCATCTCGAAGCTGGCCAATATCGGGCTCTACTACATCCGGGATTCAGCTCTCCTCTTCGAAGGGATCAACCACGTTCTGAACAGTGAGCCGGGTCCCTCCGGAGAGTTCTATCTGACCGATGCATTCCAGTACATGGTGGATCAGGGGGCTCGGATTCGGACGGCTCCGGTGGGAGGGTGGTATGACTGCGGAAAGGTGGAGACGCTTCTGGAGACGAACGCCCACCTCCTGGCCACCAGCCGGGGCGGGCGAAGCGCTGACGCAGTCGTGGATGCCGGCTCCCGTCTCGAGGAGCCTGTTCGGCTCGAATCCGGCGTTTCGGTTCGTGCCTCCACCATCGGCCCAGACGTGACCCTGGAGGAGGGGGTGACGGTGGTGGAATCCACCCTCCAGAATTGCATCGTGGGGCCGGGGGCCACGGTCCGAAACGCCCACCTCACCGACTCCATCATCGGAGAGAACGCCCAGGTGGCCGGAGTTCGGGGACGGGTCAACGCAGCAGGCTATACCGAGATCGAGGGGTCGGACCAGGACTGACCCGGGAACCGGGAATCCCTCACCGCAGCGGTAGAGGAACCGCTCCCGGGCATGCCAAGGAGGTGGGATGGACGAATCATCACTCATCCACGACTGGAACCGGATGGACCCGGAGAGATCCGAGGTTCCGATGGTGGAGTTGGATGACGAGACCCTGCGAGACGGGCTCCAGAGCCCCTCGGTGAAGGATCCCCCCATCGAGGAGAAACTTCGGATCCTACACCTCATGGATGAACTGGGGATCCACTCGGCCGACATCGGCCTGCCAGGTGCCGGGCCCCGGGCGGTGGCTGACGTTCGGGCACTGGCCCAGGAGATCGTGGACGCCGGCTTGGCTATCCGTCCAAACTGTGCTGCCCGGACCATGGTGAGGGACGTAGAGCCCATCGCCCGGATCTCGCAGGAGGTCGGCGTGGCCATCGAGGCCTGCACCTTCATCGGGAGTTCGCCCATCCGCCAGTACGCCGAGGACTGGACGCTGGACCGGATGCTCCGAACTTCGGAAGAAGCGGTTTCCTTCGCTGTCTCCCAGGGACTCCCCGTCATGTTCGTGACGGAGGATACGACCCGGGCTCGCCCTCAGGCGTTGAAGGCGCTCTACACCCGGGCCATCGAATGGGGAGCTCGCCGACTCTGTCTTGCCGACACGGTTGGGCACGCCACCCCCTGGGGGGTTCAGGCCCTCGTCCGGTTCGTCCGGGAGGAAATCGTGGCGCCGTCCGGTGAGGACGTGAAGATCGACTGGCATGGCCATCGGGACCGGGGGCTGGGTCTGGCCAACGCATTGGCGGCCGTCCAGGCCGGGGTGGATCGGATCCACGGAACGGCTCTGGGAATCGGTGAACGGGTGGGGAACGTGGAGATGGATCTTCTCCTGGTGAACCTGAAACTCATGGGAGCGCATGAGGTTGATCTGGAACCCCTGGGCGAGTATTGCCGCAGGGTCTCCAGGGCAACCGGAGTGGCCATCCCCGCTGGGTATCCCGTCTTCGGGCGGGATGCTTTCCGGACGGCTACAGGAGTTCACGCCGCTGCCATCATCAAAGCGGAAGCCAAGGGTGATGCCTGGCTCGCCGACCGGATCTACTCCGGCGTGCCGGCGGCCATGGTGGGCCGGAGCCAGGAGATCGAGATCAGTCCCATGTCCGGACTCTCGAATGTTCGCTACTGGCTGAAGGAGCGGGGCCTGGACGACGACGATGCCTTGTGTCGGCGCATCTTCGAATACTGCAAGTCCCAGGATCACACCCTCACCGAAGAGGAGATCATGTCCATTATTCGTGAGGAGACGGACCGGTGAAGGCCGGAAGACCGAAGGGCGCGACGGGGCGGGAGGCTCCTCGAGGAGGGTGGACCGAGGAAGATGGGGGAGGGGAAGGGGATGCTCCTTCCATGCCCCGACCCCCCGGTGGTGCCGGGGCCGCGGTAGAAGAGCTTCTGGATGAGGTTGAAGCCAACCCGGAGGCTCGACCTCTTCTTTCGGTGGACGGAATGCGGGGCCGTGTGGCGATCGTGACGGGCGNGTCATCGGGGATTGGCCGGGCGGTGGCCCTGGCGCTGGCCCGCTGCGGAATCCACATCGCCTTCAACTATCTGGACGAAGGGGAAGAGTCTCTCCATCGGGCCAGTGTCACTGAGCGAAAACTATCCCATTTCCAGGTTCAGGTGTTCCACCGAGCGGTCGATTGCCGTGATTCACACCAGGTTCGCGCTTTCGTGGACGAGGTGGAGGAGCAGCTCGGGGGGGTTCATATCCTGGTGAACAACGCAGGGATCGGGCGAGATCGGGCTCTCTGGCGGATGACGGACGAGGAATGGGATGACGTCCTCGAGACCAACCTGACCGGAGCGTTCTACTTTCTCCGAGCCGTTGCGCCCCGATTCCGGTCCCAGGAGTACGGGAAGATCGTCAACATTTCATCGGTCCATGCCCTCCGGAGTGAGTTCGGGCTGGCCAACTACGCTGCTTCGAAGGGAGGGCTGCTGGCCCTGACCCGAAGCGCCGCTGTGGAACTCGGTCCCTCCAATGTGAATGTGAATGCCGTGGCACCGGGCTACATCCGGACGACCCGACTGACCGATCGGGTCCCGTCCGAGATCCTGGACCGGGCCCGAGAGCGCAGCGCCCTGGGCCGACTGGGAGATCCGCAGGACGTGGCTGGCGCGGTCCTCTTCCTGTGCTCGGAGGCAGCCCGACACATCACCGGGGTCGTGCTTCCGGTGGATGGTGGATACGTTCTGTAAGGTCAACATGTCATGGTGTAAGGTGAACGTTACAGGCGAGGGGTGGCGTGCCTTCCAACCGGAGGGGCCTGGCCACAGAGGAGAGCTCCGGCAACCCTTCCTGCCACTCTCCAGGCCACGGCGGAGCTGGCTCCTCCTTCCCTTCGTCCTCATCCTCATGGCGGGATGTGGAGATGCCGAGGGCCCAGAGCCCCCTCCCGAGGCCGAGCTTCCCTCCCTGGATGTGGACCGAGACCGAACGGACCAGTCTGCGGAGGCCCCGGAGGCGCGCAGCGTCGTGCTCACCTTTCACCGAGGAGAGGAAGCGGTAGATGTGACCCGAACGCTGGCTCCCAGGGAAGCAGGGGGGAGACCGCAGGAAGTGAGGGATCCCGCCGACCAGGCTGAAGAAACCCTTGCCCACGCCATGGCCCTCCTGGTGCGTGGCCCCTCACCGAAGGAGCGGGAACAGGGTCTGCACTCATTCTTCTCGGCTGAGACGGGGGATATCGTCCGGGAGGTTCGAGTAGATGGAGAACGGGTGGTGGTGGACTTCCGGGATTTTCGGGAGCTCATCCCCAACGCTTCCACCTCTGCTGGGAGCGAGGCGTTCCTTACGGAGCTGAACCGGACGGTCTTCGCCAACTCCCCCGCCCAGGAGGTGGAATACCGACTGGACGGAAGCTGCCAGGATTTCTGGGCCTTCCTCCAACGAGGCTGCACCCAGGTGCCCCGGAACGCTGCGCCTGACTCTCGGTAATGAGTCACGCACTCTTTCAGGCGGTCTCCCATCCGCCTGCGATCAATCCTCAGATTCTGACCCCGGGGTGACGCCCGGACCGGAGACGATATGGCGAACCGAAAGGCCCATTTCAACACGAGCCTGGGTTCATTCCAGGTTGAGCTATTCGAGGGCCGGGCCCCCGAAACGACGAAGAACTTCATCCAGTTGGCTGAGAAGTCTTTCTATGATGGACTGGTTTTTCATCGGGTCATCGATGATTTCATGATCCAGGGGGGCTGTCCTGAGGGAACCGGCAGGGGAGGGCCCGGATACAAGATCGACGACGAATTCCATCCCGAACTCCGGCACGATGCCCCTGGGGTCCTCTCCATGGCCAACGCCGGGCCCGACACCGGTGGATCCCAGTTCTTCATCACCTTGAAGGCCACCTCCTGGTTGGATGACAAGCACGCCGTATTCGGACGCGTCGTGGAGGGAATGGACGTTGTGGAAGCCATCGGGAAGGTGGAAACGGATGGAAGCGACCGGCCCCAGGAGGATGTGAAGGTGGAATCGGTCCAGATCGAAAGCGACTGATGGGTGGAGATCCGCCGGAGCCGGAAGAAGGGCCGGATGCCCCCCAGGTCGTCCGGACCCCCGAGGAGTGGAAGTCCCTCCTCTCGCCGGAAGCGTTCAGGGTGGCCCGGGAAGCAGGGACGGAACGGCCCTTCACCGGACGGTACCTCAAGTCCGATGCCACCGGAGTCTATCGCTGTGTCTGCTGCAGCGCCGTCCTCTTCTCTTCCGAGGCCCAGTACGACTCGGGGAGCGGATGGCCCGCTTTCTGGGATGTAGTGGACTCGGGGAACGTCCTTCTCCGCGAGGATCGCTCCCACGGAATGCGACGGACTGAAGTGCTCTGCCGTCGCTGCCACGCCCACCTGGGACATTTGTTTCCCGACGGTCCGGAACCGACGGGCCTTCGCTACTGCATCAACTCCGCCTCACTGGAACTGGACCCTGAGACCTCCGAATCCGGTAGAACCACCAAGCCCCCCGACAATCGATAGCTGTGAGGGAACCTTCCGTGCAGCCCAGAGTGGCTGATTCGATGGGACTGAGGCCCAGGGACCGAAGCGATCATGCCGGACGACCCATGGGCAGGAACCCTGCACCTGGTCGACGGATGATTCTGGGCCTTCTCCTCCTTTCCCTCCTGGCTCTGACCACGGCAGCGTGTGGGTTGAGGACGGACACACCTCCTCCCGGCCCGGGATGGGAGCGAGGAGGTGTACCTGACCTGAGAGGGGCGCGGGTCCTACTCCTTCCCGTCCAAGGTGTGTCCGGAACGGGGTTGGACGTAGACGCCGAGCTCCTCTACGCTCTCCGGAGCGCNGGCCCCTCCGTCCGTTGGATGGCAGGAGANGAGTTGCAGGAGATCGCTGCGCGGGCAGGTCGGCTGGGTGCCGACCCGCAGAACCTTCCGGTGGCCGTCTTCGAGGCGGGGGAAGTCCGGCGAGTAGGAGACCCCCTTTTCGGAGAACTCTATCGGCTGGCCGCCATGACTGATGCGGGGTACGCGCTGCTTCCCATCACGGTGCAAGCGGAGGGTCCTGACGCAGATGGGCTCGTGGCCCTGAACTTGAACGCGGCCCTCCTGGATCCCCGATCTGGACAGGTCCTCTGGCAGGGAATTCTGCAAGGGACTGCCGGTGAGGCCGGGAGTCCCGGGCCCTTGGCCTCCGCCGCGGAAGCCCTGGCCCAGCGGGTCCTCCCCTGACGGATCGTAGCCGGACACCTTCGGTTCGGGAGCGGACTGGGTAGCTTCCCGGCCTCTCGAGTTCTCTAAGAATATGGATGGATTGATGATAAAGTGGACGACCGTGAGTCGCTGGCTGGCTCCCATCGTAACCCTGCTTCTGGTGAGCGGCTGCCTCCCCGAGGAACCGGAGCATCCCGTTCCGGCTGCGGCGGAGATCGAGCCCCACTATGTGTGGGAGGGTCCTGTGAACGTGGAGATGAGCGGGAATGTGGCGCAGGTGAGTGTCACAGTGGATCCGGGTGATTTTGCCCGGGGTGGCGATCTCTGGGCCAAGGCCTTCCCCTACATCTTCATCTTCAGCCCCGGGACGCAGGCCGCTTTCGACGAGAATCCGGGTCTGGGGGGTGTCCGGGTTCTGGTTCGACATCCCAACGGAGATGTGGTTTCCCAAGCCCTCCTGAGCCGGGAGGTGCTGACGGATCTGACGTGGAATCGGGCGCTGAACATCTCCAAGGAGGCCCGGGAACATGGGACCGAGCGCCCGGCTCGGATGCAGGATCTGGTGAGGTGGGGTGAGGATCACACCGAATTCGAGTATAATCCGACCTACATCGACAATCCTTGAACAGCTTTCTCGACAGGTGAACATGGCGAAGACGATTACCGTAATCCCGGGTGATGGGATCGGACCGGAGGTCACAGAGGCCACATTGGAGATCCTGGATGCTTCAGGGGCCGACCTCGAGTACGAGACCCATCTGGCGGGTGTCGCCGGGGTGGAGCAGTTGAAGAACCCCATCCCCGATGAGACCCTGGAGTCCATCCGGAGGAACGCCGTGTGCCTGAAGGGACCACTCACGACCCCGGTGGGGACCGGATTCCGGTCCATCAACGTGGCGATCCGAAAGGAATTCGATCTCTACGCCAACGTTCGTCCTGCCCTCACCATGGTTCCTGGCGGTCGATACGAGGACATCGATCTGGTTCTGATCCGAGAGAACACGGAAGGGCTCTACGTAGGAGTGGAGCATTACATCGGCCTGGAAGGGGACCCCCGGGCAGCGGCTGAGTCGGTCATGATCATCACCCGTTTCGGCGCTGAGCGAATCGTCCGATACGCCTTCGAATACGCCAAGGCCAACGGCCGGAAGAAGGTGACGCTGGCTCACAAAGCCAACATACTGAAGTATACCCAGGGACTCTTCCTGGATGTTGGCCGAGAGGTGGCGAAGGAGTTCGAGGGAGAGGTGGAGTTCGAAGACCGGATCATCGACGCCACGGCCATGCACCTGGTGACCAACCCCTACGACTTCGATGTCCTGGTCATGGAGAACATGTTCGGGGACATCCTCTCGGACCTGATGGCGGGGTTGGTAGGAGGGCTCGGACTGGCCCCGGCCGGCAACATCGGAAAGGACACGGCCATGTTCGAAGCAGTCCATGGATCGGCTCCCGACATTGCCGGAAAGGGGGTGGCCAACCCCACCTCTCTGACCCTCTCCGCTGCCATGCTGCTGGACCATGTGGGACAGCCCGAACCGGCTGGACGGATCCGGAAGGCCCTCCATGGCGCGCTGGCGGACCCGGAGACCCGGACAGGGGATGTGGGTGGAAGGGCGAACACCCAGGACTTCACCCAGACCGTCATCCGGTTGATGGAATAGTGGGGGTGGGCCATGAGCAGTGAGGTCGATTGGAGGGAGAGATTCCCTGAGGACGTGACCTGCGTCCGATGCCTCCAGGTGAAGTCGGTTCAGGAGCTGGATCGCCTTCTCTGGTGCGAGGAGTGTCTGGCCAAAGCTCGGCGCCGGGCCGCTCTTCGCGGGTGGATGGCAGGGGTGGCTCTGGCCATCGTCCTGGGCTTGTACATCTGGCTGGTCATCCAGCCCGACTTGAGTCTGATCCCCACTGCCTGGATTGCCACCCTGGCCGTGGCCCTCTACCTGGGAGGCCGGGTCGCCCGGGAGCTGTTCTACGGGTATGAGCGCCTGGCAAACCGGAGAGCGGTGGAAGCCGTTCCTCCAGGGACGGCGCCACCTGAGCAGAGCGAAGAAGGAAGACGGGACACAAGAGACAAGTAGCGTCAGCTGGATCGAGGGAGGCGTGATCGTCCGGAGAAGAACCGGGCAAAGCCCCTGCCGTACACCAATTCAATTCGACGAGGACATTCGAGCCATGGCTCCCAAGTTTCAGGGTGCGGATTTCTACGATCTGGACTCTCTCTTCTCTGATGAGGAGCGGATGATCCGTGATACCATCCGGGAATGGGTGGATGATCGGGTCCTTCCTATCATCGAGGAGGCATACATTGGACGCAGCTTTCCCCAGGAGCTGATCGGGGAAATGGGCGAGATGGGGATGCTGGGTGCCAGCCTCCCGGAGGAATATGGCTGCGCCGGCCTCAACAACGTGGCGTATGGTCTCATCATGCAGGAACTGGAGAGAGGGGATTCGGGGATCCGTTCCTTCGCTTCGGTGCAGGGCGCACTCGTCATGTACCCCATCTTCGCGTTCGGGAGTGAGGAGCAGAAGCGGGAGTGGCTCCCCAAGCTGGCCAGCGGTGAGAAGATCGGGTGTTTCGGGCTTACTGAGCCGGATTATGGTTCCAATCCAGGAGGGATGGTCACCACTGCCAGGAAGGTGGAGGATGGCTGGGTTCTGAATGGGACCAAGATGTGGATCACCAACGGCTCCATGTCCGACGTGGCCATCATCTGGGCACAGACGGAAGAAATCGGGGATACCCGGGGGATTCGTGGTTTCGTGGTTCCCACCGACACACCGGGTTTCTCAGCCCGGGATCAAAAGGGCAAGCTGTCCCTCCTGGCTTCCGACACCAGCGAGCTGCACCTGGAGGACGTGGAGATCCCTGACTCGGCCGAGCTCCCGGAGGCTTCAGGTCTGAAAAGCCCGCTCATGTGTCTCACCCAGGCCCGCTACGGAATCGCGTGGGGAGCGGTGGGGGCCGCCATGGCCTGCTATCAGGAGGCACTGAGCTATGCCGGTGAGCGGGTCATGTTCGATGGACCCATCGCAGGTAAGCAGATTCAGCAGGCCCGTCTGGCCGATATGATCACCGGAATCACCCAGGGTCAGCTCATGGCGTATCGGCTGGGCCGCCTGAAAGACGAGGGCACCATGACTCCTCAGCAGGTCTCCATGGCCAAACGAGCCAATGTGGATATGGCTTG
>SL_3KL_010_SEDDRAFT_10000741_pt1 | contig 28140 bp, 23 predicted proteins | sample SodLakKL_010_SED_2_FD_10381 | JGI IMG/M metagenome (IMG submission 10381)
CGGAGAGAGAGGGATTCGAACCCTCGATACCCTGTTAAGGGTATACTCCCTTAGCAGGGGAGCGCTTTCGACCACTCAGCCATCTCTCCAAACGGCCGATCAATATTTGATCATAGACTTGCAAATATAGGAACCTTTCCGTTCTCTTTGCAACATAAAAACATATTTTTTTCCCATGCTAACCTTTTTGAAGAATATAAATCTGGGAAAGATTTCTGCCTTCCTGTGCAAAATCAAGACCGTAACCCACAACAAAAAGATTCGGAATATTAAATCCGGTGTAGTCGATCTGAAGATTGTACTTTGTTGCTTCTTTTTTGTGAAGTAAAGTTACTACCGACACCGATGCAGGATTCATGAGGTTCATTTTGTCTGTCAGAAATTTCATGGAGAGTCCCGTATCAATAATATCTTCCACGAGAATAACATGCCTGCCTTCAATATCAGCATCAATTTCTTTCAGCTCCTGAACCTCTCCTGATGAAACCTTTTCATCACCGTAACTGCTAAGTTTCAAAAAATCCACTTCGCACGGTATGGTCACATGGCGCATTAAATCAGCCAGAAAAATGTAAGCGCCATTCAAGACACCTATAAAAATGGGCTTCTTATCTCTGTAATCTTTGCTGAGCTCGCCTCCAAGCTGCTTAATTCTTTGCTGAATTTCTTCATGTGTGAGATATACTCTGAACTCTTCGCCATTTATATTCACAATTTCCGGCTGATACAAATCCATAAAACTGATCTACTTTTTTCGAATAGTTACTGTTTGTTTCGTTTCAGGAGTGCATCGAACTCGCTCAGAAAGGGTTCCCAACTGCTCTGTCCCTGAATGGTGCGGAAATATAACGGCAGAAATGGTTCCGTCAAAAGATTCCAGAACTTTTGCCTGCTTTTTAAGGGATGAAGGAATTTTACGGTTTGTCAGATGATCGGATACAAGCTGGCTTCCACCCATTCCCAGCGGCTGAAAACGATCGCCGTCCTTCCAATTTCGCAGGGTGAGTGGAAATTCAATGGAATTTACATCAAGATGGAGTAATTGATCGATAAAAGTTTCCGGGGGTTTGTTCAGCGACAAATGGAGTATAGATGTTTCACACCCATCAATAACCTCTTTTTTGGAAATAGTGATATTCTCTGAAAAACCCTCGCTGCTTTTAATCAGTTTAAATGAATCGCGGTCGCGAAAAAGTACTGCTTTATCAGACAGGGTGAATGATTTTCCAGTTTGCAGTTCACCAATGTCTCTGAGCGAATCTAAAAATCCGCGGCTCAGTGTAATCTCTATCATACTCTCTTGTGCCAGTTTTTTTACCATTACCGGATAAAGATCCTCTGGAAGATCCAAAAACTTCCGGCGTTCTATCACCCCCCGGCTACGAGATATCTGTCGAAAAATAAGATCAGCCATCAGTGAAAACTCTCTGGCTTTATCGGGTATTTGTAACAGATTGGTTTTCCATCCGGGAAATAACCGATTCAGTTCGGGAAACCAGTTGTTGCGAATAAAATTTCGTGCATATGTGGATTCTTCGTTTGTCCGGTCCATCCGAAACGGGATGTTGAACTCCTGGATAAACCGGAGGATGTCTGACTTGGGAACATCCAGCAACGGCCTGAACAGATCGCCGTCCAATACATCCATACCCTTCCAGGCTGAAAAACCCGCTCCGCGCATAATTTTCTGGAGTATTGTTTCGAGCTGGTCATCTTCATGATGGGCTGTTGTAATGTAATCAGCATCAAATTCCCTTTTGATATCGCTGAAAATCTGGTACCTGCGATCACGGGCCCAGGACTGAAAATTTTCCCCTTCGCTTTCATCTGGATCAAGCCGCACCGAAACACATTCCAGATTCCATAAAGCAGACATCTCTTCTACGACTGACTGGTCTTTGTCTGAAGCTTCTCCTCGAAGCCTGTAATTGATATGAACCACAATCGTGTGAATTTGATAACGATGGAGCAGATAAAGGAGAGCCATTGAATCGGGACCGCCGCTGACTCCAGCTACAATTTTGCCGGAAAAATCAGGCAGATAAGCCTCTTTTTGGCTCAGAAAAGATTTCGTTACCGGTGATGATGCGAATTTGTTCATAACTGAATTTATTGACATCCAACTGCTCATTCAACATCAGCAGTTCTCCTTTTTCATTCACACCAATAAATTTAAACTTTTCATCCGTCATTTTATCATATACGCTAATATGCACCCACTCGCCATATCCAATTAGCCGATGATTAATGTCTCTTTGTAAATCGTCATCAAAATTGTGCCAGCGATGATAAAAAAGCTCAATTTCGGAAAGCAAGTCACCCAATAGTTCTTCTCTTGAAAAAGTCCTTCCGGCTATCGAAGAGAGAGATACTGCAGATTGCCGTATATCTTTGCTGAACTGTTTTTGATGTGTATTCAGNCCAATACCGATAAGGACTCGCTCGGGTTTGGGACCATTAAATGTACATTCCGTGAGCAATCCGCCAATTTTCCGATTTCCAACTAACAGATCATTTGGCCATTTAATACACACCTGTTCAGTAGTATATTTTTGCAATGCTTGGCAAACGGCTGATGCACAGGCAAGTGTAAGAAGAACAAGGCGTTCTCCCTTGGGAGGCCGGAATGCAAGTGTAAATGTGAGATTTTGAAACGGTGCCGCTTCCCAGCTTCTCTCATACTGGCCCCTCCCCTGGGTTTGATGATCAGCAAGAACTACCGTACCGTGTATCAAATCACCTGAAGAAACCTGTTTAAGGTATGAATTTGTAGATTCAACCCGCCTGATGTAGATAAATTCACTACCAAGCCAGGTAGTGCGCATATAATCTTTACATTGATCTACATCAAAGCGTGTTGCCATTCAATTAATTTCCGATTTCAACAACACTGTCTTCGGTACCGAATTCGTTCGGAACATAATCATCAGCAGCATCGTCGTTTTCCCACTTAACACCATCGAGAAGGTATCTGAAGCGGTACTTGTTTTCTGGTTTCAACCGCAAAGTTACTTCCCAATTGTCTTTATTCTTTTCAAGTTTGTCGGCAGTCTGGTCCCATTCGTTAAAATCTCCTACAACATGAACCTTCTCTTTTGCCCACTCCCTGGGAATGGAAAAAGTAACTTTGCATACTGTTCGTTTTGGTGTAAATGTTTTTTGTAACATAATTGATTTTGTGCTGGATTAGAAATTTCTCTTGAAAAGAAAGTTATTTAATTAATTAACGAAATAAAATAAAATTAGTTTTTTTATTAACGTATTTATATTTTTTTAAATTATTTAATAATGTTTATTTACTAATAAATATAATTTTATTTCACATGGTAGCGTTTCCCGTCTTAGCTTTAAAACTATTTTTATTAATTTGGTTTAAGAAATCTGTTTTTTAAAAATAAGTGTATTTGATTAACCCGGATTATTCATAATGAAATTTTGATGTGAACAAGGCGAAGTGAAAATGGTGACGGAGAGGTACTTATGTACCCTGAGTAAGCCATTTTCGCTTAAACGCAGCGCACATTAAAATTTCGCAGAAAATATCTACACCCAAACTTGAGCTATATAATTAATTACCATAAATGATAGAATTTTTACACTTTAAGCCATTCCTGCACACTTATTCATGAATAATTCGGGTTAAGCAGGTCGCCACTCTTCCAGTAATTCATGAATGTGTTCCAGTTCGTCTGCATGAAGAACGCGATCAGCCAGCTTTTTCATTTCATCGAGAGTGTTACTGCAAAGAACAGATTTTACCACGGGAATAGAACCGGTATTCATACTCAAATCATTGATGCCCAGCCCTAAAAGACAAGCTGCTGCTTCAGGTTTTGAAGCCATTTCACCACAGATAGCCACCGGAATACCTTCTTTATCAGCAGCATCTTTCGACATTTTTATAAGCTTCCAGATCGATGGATGATAACTGTCGAAGAGATGTGATATTTTTTCATTACCCCTGTCTACCGCCAGTGTGTATTGGGTTAAATCATTGGTTCCAAGGCTAAAAAAATCAACATGCTTTGCTACATGTTCAGCCATTAAAGCAATGCTTGGAACCTCAACCATAATTCCGATCGGAGTTTCAGAATCAACTGGTACATGTTGGCGTGACAGGCTGTTGCATACATCAATGCAGTGCCGTTTTACTTCATGTATCTCTTCCATACTGGAAACCATAGGAATTAAAATTCTCACTTTTCCCGTGAACTTACCTGAAACACGGTAAATAGCCTCCAGCTGCTTTTTCAAAAACTCTTTTTTATCGAGAAGCATTCTTACCCCGCGCCAGCCCAAAAATGGATTTGCTTCAGTTTCTGAGTTTTCAAGTAGTTTGTCTCCACCTGCATCAAACAAACGTATGGTAACTGTATGGCCTTCAACTGCTTCAACCATATTGGAATAAAATTCAACCTGGTCCCATACATCAAATTCGTTCGATTCGAACAAGATNGTTTCGGTTCTGAGCAGGCCAACTCCCCGGGCTCCATGAGTCTTGAGCCTNGGTAATTCTTCCAGAAATTCTACATTCGCACGAAGCGTAAATTCTGAACCACAACTGGTTTTATTAGGTTTTCGGGCCCATTCAAGAGCTTTCTGAAATCGTGAAAATTGTTCCTCTCTCCTTTTCAGATACTCCTGTTTCTGCTCCCACGATGGCCGCAGAATAACCTGGCCCGTTGAACCGTCAATAATCACATCGTTACCATCCTGAAGCTGAAAACGGTCCCAGTGTGCNTTAATCACACAGGGAATCCCGAGAGATTGAGATAAGATCACGGCATGGGATGTAAGTCCGCCCCTTTCCATCACAATTCCGGAAATCTTGATCCGGCTCAGCTTCACCATCACAGTTGGCGGTATATCTTCGGCAAAAACAATCTCACCTTTTTTTACATCAAACTCTTTCTTTTTTTCTTTGGTAGCCTGAATCAGCTCATCCCGGATTGATACCACGTCAATCGTTCGATCTTTTGCCCACTGAGCACCGGCAGATTCAAGTAACTGGATATAATCATTAAATGTGCTGAATATGGCGTAATCTGCCGAAAAATTTTCTTCTTTAATTTTTCGTTTTATGGTTGACATCACCTCAGGGTCATTTAGCGCCTGAATCTGAGCATCGATTATTTCTACCACATCATAATCATCGGGAATGGTTTTGATTTTTTCATACTCTTGTACAAGAAATTCGCAGGCATTTTCAAACTTCCTGATATTTTCTTCAATCTCCTGGTCCGAAATTTTTTCAGGGTGGACAGGCTTATTGTCATCACGTAAAATGAAGGCATTGCCAACACCAATACCAGGTGCAGCCGGTTTTCCCGATAAAATTTTTGGCTGTTGCTCTTTCATGGTGGTGCCGGGTTAAACTTATTTTCAAACAGTTTCACAAGCTTCTCCAGTGCTTCATCTTCATCAGGCCCATCAACAATTAATTCCATTTCTGCACCTGCTTCTGCAGCGAGTGTCATCACACCAAGGATACTTTTCCCATTCACTTTGTATCCATACATTTTGATGTAAAATTCTGATTTGAACCGCGAAGCCGTTTTTACCAAAACGGAAGCCGGACGGGCATGAAGTCCCGACTCATTTAAAACAGTTACCTTCTTCGTTTTCATGTAGGGTTAGTTGTTAATATAATACGTCTGTCTGTTAAGATGAAAATAACAAAAAAGCAGTTACAGAGCCTGATTCTTCTGCATCTTGAACCAAAAATTTATTGACTTGAGCGATTAACCGTATGATTGGCCGCATTGCAAACCGGTCATGTGATCGACTGGAGTGGAGGATTTTCGATAGAATCACTGATACTTTTTGGCTCGAATGACAAAACGAGCTCCACCGCTGTGCAGGTGATACAGGCGTTAGTATTTACCAGACCCTTTCAAAAAAATCACTTTATATCATAGCTGCCCAAAACGTATTGATATTTATAAAATAACTTCGTTTCGATCTGATTTGGACACATTTTTCCGCCATTCGAAAATCAACCCCCTCACTTCACCACTGCTGCATGGACAGTTCTTCAAAATGTGACTTTAATACAAGACAAAACTTATGGCAAATAAATATTGATCTTGCGGAAAACAGGTGCGCGAATTATATTCAATTTCATGTCTGATGCTAAAACCGGATATAACCGAACAGTAACATCCCTCGCTTCACAAGCAAAGCAAATCTATGCTGAACGGTTATGCCTGATCGTGATTTTAGTTTTTGGGTTATACGCTTGTCAGGTTTCTGAGACTGCAGATAATAAAAAAAACGACCTTCAGGACCGGATACAACCCTATAGCGAAAACCTTCACTACCTTGCCTGGGGTGATGTGCCTGTTTTTCCTTTGGGGCCAACCAGTTATCACAGCTGGACACTGATTAGCCGTCCGGGTACAGTTGATTTTATAGAACAGATGGACCGGCTAACCGCTGTGATTGAAGAAATCAACAGCCAGCATGTAGTTGGTTTCATGAGAAGCCTGCCCTACGATCCGATGAATCACCTTCACGACGGGCATGTGGAAAAAGTGCTGCAGCCCTGGAGGCATCTGGAGGACGGCCGATATGATCTGGAATATTTTGAACCAGAGTGGGAAGAACGATTTTTAGATTATCTCGATGCTGCGCTGGATCGTGGGATCGTCATTGCAGTAGAAATATGGGATGACTGGTCGGTTACAAGGGGCCCCGGCGGTGAATATGATCCCGGAAAAGGATCAGCCTGGAATGCACATCCGTTCAATCCGCTCAATAATATTAACTACGATGAGGATGTATTGCCAGTGGAAACAGCTGTTTGCGATGCTCCCTTTTACAGTACCATTCCATCGCGTTACAATATCGAGCCGGTTTTGTCACTTCAGAAACGATATGTGGATAAGATCCTGGAGATTGTATCAGTCTATCCAAATGTTATCATTAACATTTCCAATGAGAGCCGGGCTCACCTGGAATGGAGCCGGTTTTGGGCGGCATACATCAGTGAAAATATTCCGGAAGGCATGATGATCGGTGAAATGCCTTCGACCAACCGAGTTGACGGGGGAGGTGAATGTGAGGATGAATTTAGTCCCTTGACTTTGTCAACTGAACCCGGCTATTCGTTTGTTGATGCAGCGCAGGGTGTCTCCGGTCATGAATTTGGGGATGCACGTGAACAGGCAATCGGAGGCGGCCTGCGGATGAAGGAGTATCGCCGGGTGATGACTGAAACAGGTACCGTAAAGCCTCTAATTGTCTCAAAAGATTATACGCGGGGACCGGATGGCGGGGATATTGTATTGTGGAGCAGATTTATCGGCGGCGCAGCTGCTGCGCGATTCCACCGGCTGGGTGAACAGCATGGCCCGGAGATCAGTGATTTTCAGCATGAGGCTGTGATGAGGCTGGGAGCTTTTATCGCGCAGGTGCCTTTCTGGGAGATGCATCCTGCTCCCGATCTTTTAGATGATCTGCCAAACACATTGGATGCCAATGTACTGGCTTCGCAAACTGGTTCGATGGTTATTCAGTTGCTTGGAGAAAATACCGGCGAGAGTCGCCTTTCTCTGAATCTTGATCCCGGAACATGGACGGTCCAATGGATAGACCCCGCACTGGGAATTGAAATTGATCAATTCGAAATCACAGTTCAAACACAACCCCATCACATCGATATTCCCCCAGAACCGGAACACCGGGTGTTATACATAAAACCATAATAACCCGCTCTTAGCAACCCCTTAAAAAAAGAAAAAGACCTGTTTTCTATTTTTATAAGCAATTATATCTTATAAGTAGAGTCCATTAGATAAGATTCTTTTGTCTCTGAGTCTAACTCCACCCAAATGCTTCATTACCTGATTTTTTATCTAAACCGTAATCTGGCAAAACTTCAATTCCCGTCCCTCGTAGTTATAAAGTAGTGGATATGGTAGCAGGTCTTTTTTAAGTGAAAAATCTCCTGGTTTGAAATCCGGGCTAAAACAATCTGAAGAAGATGGCATTCGCTATTGAGATATAAACACTGAAAAATAGTGCCCACCAGAAACCATTCACTGAAAATCCATCAAGCAGTTTATCGATAAAAAGTAGGATCAGGCCGTTAATCACAAGAATAAACAAACCAAGTGTAAGTATTGTAAGCGGAAGGGTAAGAAGTATGATCAGTGGTTTAATAAACATATTAATCAGGCCGAGAATTATGGCTACACCGATTGCCGAAAAAAAACTTTTTACTTTAACACCATCAAAAAAATATGCACCGAAAAATATGACGATGCTATTAATCAGAAGTATTTTTAACATAAGATTATATTTGTGAAGGTTTATCTACCCATACGAACAAAACTAAAATTGGTTACTCATGCAGTGGAAACACATAACTCGTTTTAGCGATTTTTCTCCTTCAGATCTTTACGAGGCTCTTAAACTCAGACAGGATGTTTTTATCATCGAACAGGATTGCATTTACGGTGATCTGGATGGAAAAGACGTACAGTCGGAACATCTCCTTCTTTTTGATGATGGATTACTCGCAGGCTATTCCCGTATTGTACCGGCAGGCTTAAAGTTTTCAGTGCCCTCAATTGGAAGAATTGTGGTACGGCATGAATTCAGAGGGAGAAATTTTGGCAGAAAACTTGTAAAAAAGTCAATAGAAATTATCCGGGAAGAGTATGCTGGCGAAATAAAAATTGAGGCACAGTTTCATTTGCAGTTTTTTTATAAGTCACTTGGTTTCACTACCATCAGTGAGGCATATAATGTGGATGGAATTCCACACATCGAGATGAGTCAGCATATCTAATCCCGAATTTACCCAGTAAATGCAACAATAATTATAACAATAACAAGAGCAAGCTTAAAAAGGGTGGCCTTCCAATTTCTCATGAGAGAATACAGTATTTATTCTTTATTTTGAGCTGTCTGTAGGTACTGAATAACTATGATAATATCAACTTATCCACATTAAAATATTTTAATAAAGATAGTTTTATTGTCACAAAAAAGCTTTTAATACCAAAAAATAAATTGATTTTTATTTAAGCGTTGAATTGTTTAATAAAAATGCAAACAAGTTATCCACATTTTTCTGCATTTATTGGGGGTGATAGAGTTTTTAAATTACCCAACTTGATACCATACGCATTATAAACGTTTCTTTTGAAGTCTCCTCGAATTTCCCACCACATTTACAGAACTTAAAGCCATGGCCACCTCAGCAATAACCGGATGCATCCACCCCACTATAGCAACGGGAATCATAATTACATTATAGAAAAATGCCCAGAACAGATTTTGCCGGATCTTTTTAAATGTCTCTTTACTCAGGTTCAGAGCTTTAATTATCGCTTCGGGCTTGCCATCCACCAAAATTACCGAGCCCGATTCTATGGCAATATCCGTACCCGTGCCCAGAGCAATACCGACATCAGCCTGAGATAGTGCCGGAGCGTCGTTCACACCATCACCCACCATCGCCACAACCTCACTGCGGTCTTTCAATTCCTGAATTTTCCGTGCTTTTTGATCGGGTTTCACTCCTGCAATGACATTTTTGATGCCAATCTGCAGGGCTATCTGCTCTGCTGCTTTGGTATGATCACCGGTCAGCATCACCGTTTTGTATCCAAGACGGTGAATCTGTTCTATCATTTCAGACGTTCCTTTTTTAATGGTATCCATGATTCCTGCAACACCACGGAGTCGGTCATTTATAACTAAAAAAATAGTTGTCTGTCCTTTTGAAAGCAATTCATCTGCTTTTTCCTGGTGGATTTTTGAAATGTCAATTTTAAATTTTTTAAGTAATTCTGCATTCCCTGCCATCACCGCTTCATCATTCACATCCCCCTTTACACCCATACCAGTAAAGGACTCGAAATTATTGACATTTTCAAATTTATCTGTTGATGCATAATTAGTCAGGGCCCGGCTAACCGGGTGTTCAGAAAGGTTTTCGACTGAAGCGATCAGTGACTTCAATTCTTTTTCATCTCCCTCAAATGTGATCCACTCCACAACTTTCGGCTCTCCTATTGTGAGGGTACCGGTTTTGTCAAATACAAAAACGGTTACTTCCTGAAGTCGCTGAATGGCCTCTCCGCGTCTGATCAGAATACCGTTTTCGGCTCCCATACCGGAGCCTACCATCAGAGCCGTGGGTGTGGCCAGCCCGAGAGCACATGGACAAGCAATCACTAAGACCGCCAGTGATGCAAAAAAAGCCTGGCTTACGATATCAAGATCAGAAATGATCCATGGTATATAAGGATCAGCCCAGGCAAGCAATGGACGCAATGTGTCGGGAAAAATGACCCAGGCCAAAAATGTTGCAAGTGCCAACAACAGGATCACCGGTACAAAGACGGCTGTTACACGGTCCGCAAAATCCTGTATCGGCACTTTCGATCCCTGTGCCTCTTCCACCAGTTTGATCACGCGGCTCAGAAATGTATTTTCTCCAACTTCTTTCACCTGTACACGGAGTGTTCCTTCCGTATTGATGGTTCCGCCGATTACCTGATCACCTTTTTCACGTACCACCGGCATTGACTCTCCCGTCACCATCGCTTCATCCACAGAGCCTTTTCCGTCTACAACCGTACCATCGGTGGGAATTTTCTCCCCCGGGCGAATCAGCATCACATCCCCCACACCCAGTTCTTCTGCTTTAATTTCGATCTCTTCTCCATTTCGGATGATTCGGGCGGTTTTTGCCTCCAGTGTCAGCAGTTTCGTAATTGCTTCCGATGCACGTCCGCGTGCTTTGGTTTCGACATACCGTCCTGTGAGATGAAATGCCATGATCATTGCCGCAATTCCTGCAAAACTGTAAAACTGAGATTCGATCAGACCCAGCTCAAATCCAAGAACCACAAAACCGGTAATCAGTGACGCGATGGTTCCGATGGCGATCAGCACATCCATGTTCGGTGAAAGGATTTTCGCTGATTTAAAGGCACTGATTAGTGTTGCCATCCCCGGACCGAAAATGACATAACCCGCACCCAGCGTCATGGCAATTTCCATCGTAAGGTGAGAAGTAAGATGGATTCCGAGAACCATATCCACAAACATCCAGATCATTAACGGAGCTGTTACGATCCAGCTTCGAAACATCTTACTGCGGGCATCATCCAGCTTTTGCTGTTCCCGTTTACGTTTCTCTTCTAATTGATCGGGGCGGTCAGAGCTTTTTTTTTTGCGCTGTATCCGGCGGCTTCAACATGTTTTCCAATCCGGGTGATTACTTCTTCAGAACCTTCAAACTCAGCAACCGCTGTTCCGGTGACAAGATTTACACTGGCACTTTGCACACCCTCTGTTTGTTTTATCGCTTTTTCAACTGTGTTTGTACAGCCAGCACAGTGCATGCCCTCAATCTCAAAAGTAACCTTTTGCAATTTGGGTGTTTTCAGTTCAAAGCCTGCCTGGCTTACAGCTTCATGTAGTTTTTCAAAAGGTATATCTACATTTCCAAACTCCACAACCGCCTTTTCAGTTGCAAGCTGTACACTAACTGACTTCACACCATCAACCCGACTGAGTGCTTTTTCCGCATTGTTCACACACCCTGCGCAATGCATTCCGTAAATATCAAATGTCTTCTTCATTATTGAAATTATTAAACTGAATTTACCATTAATTTTATGCACAACGGGTCGCTGACCCGAGACTCAAATTTCTTCAAAAACACGATTTGTGGTTATAAAGTAAATCTGGTCAAAAAAATCTTTTTTCCACATCAGAAAGGTAAACAGTTCACAGAAGCAGCTCCTTACAGCAACTGCAGAATGATGTGTAATATTTTTGGCTAAATTTGGTCAAAAGATTTTCGGGGGATCTTTTTCTCTTTCAGATATTCCGTAACGGTACTACCGGTCACTTTTTTAAATTGGTTGGAGAGATACTGAACACTGCTGTATTTCAGTTTCCAGGCGATCTCGCTCAGCGTCCACTTATGAAAGCTGAGCAGCTCTTTCACCCGCTCAATTTTCAATTCTATCAGGTACGTTTCGATAGTCATCCCCTTCTTTTCGGAAAAAATTTTACTCAGATAAGAGTAATTATAATGCGTTTTCCGGGAAACGAAAAAGGAAAGTTTTTCAGGATTTTTGGAATTTTCAAGATACTGGAGATAATTGATGAGCGCTGCTTTTACCATATTAACCAGTTCCGATTCGCGGTCCAGAACAAGCTCAAATCCCCTGTTTTGCAGTTTTTGGCCAAATTCTTTTTGTTGTTCATCCGTGAGCCTCTTTTCAAGTTCAACCGAACCGAGCTCTACATGTGCGGCAGGCAGGTGCATTTCCTCTACAATGCCTTCCACGGCCTCGATGCATCGGGGGCAAACCATATTGTTAATTCCAACTTTCATAACCATTCAACACTAATAATTAAGGCCAAAAAACTTTGAAACAGAGAAACATTCTTCCGGTCTACTCTACTGTAACGCTTTTCGCAAGATTCCGGGGCTGATCCACATTGCATCCCCGGTTTACAGCAATATAGTAAGACAATAACTGCAGCGGAATTACTGTCAGTAACGGAGAAAAACAGTCTTTCGTTGCAGGAATCGAAATGTGAAACTCCGAAAGGGCTTTCACATCACTGTTCTCATCGTTCATAATTGAAATAATCCGTCCTTTTCGGGCTTTGACCTCTTCGATATTTGAGATCATCTTATCGTTGGTGTGATCGGTCGCGGCAATTACAACCACGGGCATCATTGCATCAATCAGTGCAATAGGGCCATGTTTCATCTCAGCGGCAGGATATCCCTCAGCATGTATGTAGGAAATCTCCTTTAGCTTCAGAGCTCCTTCAAGCGCAACCGGAAAATTGTAGCTTCTGCCCAGGTAGAGAAAATTGGGAGCGTAAGTAAACAGTCCGGCCATTTGGCGGATAGCCGCATCGGTATGCTCCAGGATATATTCAACTTTCGCGGGAATTTTGGATAGCTCTTCAATATATCCCTTCATTTGCTGCTGGCTCAGCACACCTTTTCGCTTTCCAGTTGCAAGCGCCATCATTATAAGTACAACTACCTGCGCCGTAAATGCTTTTGTGGATGCTACCCCGATTTCCGGTCCGGCATGTGTAAACACACCCGCATCCGTCTCGCGCGAGATGGTGGACCCTACCACATTGCATATTCCAAGCACCAGTGCTTCCCTCTTTTTTGCCTCGCGCATGGCTGCAATCGTATCGGCGGTTTCGCCACTTTGGGAGATTACAAGAAGTACATCTCCCGGGCCTATAAGCGGATCACGATAGCGGAATTCAGAAGCATACTCCACCTCCACCGGTGTTTTTGCAAGATATTCAAACAGATACTCTCCCAACAGAGCCGAATGCCAACTTGTACCGCAGGCCGCAATCACAACACGCCGGGCATTAATGAGATCATCTATCACATCTTCAATTCCCCCAAGCTGAATGGAGTGCGTTTGAGTACTGATCCTACCTCTCATACAATCGGCAATGGAGCGTGGCTGCTCAAAAATTTCCTTCAACATAAAATGCGGATACCCCGCCTTTTCGATCTCACCTAAACTGATTGCCAGTTCGTGAACCTCTTTGGTCAGTGAAACATCCTCTATCGTTTTTACCGAGTAACTGTCTTGCCTAATGGTGGCCATTTCGCCATCATCCAGATAGACCACTTTGTTGGTGTACTCCACGATGGGTGATGCATCAGAAGCGATGAACATCTCTCCTTCCCCGATCCCCAAAAGCAGTGGTGAACCTTTCCTTGCGATGTAGATGCAATCCGGCGTATCTGCATTGATAATAGCCAGGCCATAAGTACCCACAATTTGTTTGAGGGTAAGCTGAATCGCCTGTTCAAAATCAATTCCTTTTGATGCGTGCAGAATTTCTTCAAGAAGCTGTGCAACCACTTCGGTATCGGTCTGGCTTTGAAATGTTCTTCCCCGTTTAATGAGCTGCTTTTTGAGAGTGTTATAATTTTCGATAATCCCGTTGTGTACCACGGCTATTTTTCCCGTTTCACTCAGGTGGGGGTGTGAGTTGACATCATTCGGTTCACCATGAGTAGCCCACCGCGTATGTCCAATGCCGATCTTTCCGCTGAGACCGCTATCCTTTATCATTTTATGAAGATTCTGAACCTTCCCTTTTCCCTTTTTGAAAACGAGGGCCCCGTTGATGATTGCAATACCGGCAGAGTCGTATCCACGGTATTCGAGGCGCTTCAGGCCTTTGATAAGTACATCCGGGGCGTTTCTCTCTCCGATATATCCTACAATTCCGCACATAGAAGATTTTATCTTAAACTATTCTCTTTGAATTATTTACATTAAATGTAATTAACAAATGATTTTATAAAGATGAAACCAGAATATTGTTTTTTTGAAGATGAGTTACTTGAGAATTTCCACCCGCTAACACTCACGCGGCCGATATGGGATTTGAGAGTGGGTATATTTACCCTTGCTGAAAAATGGATGCATGCGATGGGAATACCTGATGCATCTGCCAAAGGTATACTCCGGGAACATCAACAAGGAGTTTTTGAAAGATTCATACTGAATGATACCCACAGCAGCGTCTTATGGCTGAACCCTCGCATAATCCCTTCCATAAAACTTGCAGCCCAAATCAAAAAACTGAAAGTAAATGAAGGGCTAACCATCGATAAACAACTCATTGCTGCTCATATATCGAATGATATTCACCAAAAATGGGAAGTTTACCGGTTTAACCTGAAGGATCTTAAAAGCCGTGAAGTGGAGAAAAATGACATCACAACCCTGAGCAACAGCTGGGAACTGTTTCAGCTTAACGGAAAACAGATTGTACACGATATTGAACTCATTGATACACAGCCACTTATTAATCCGGGCCGGTATCCTCATACAATACTTATCAACACGGAACAGATTTTTGTGGAAGAGGAAGCAGTGATTGAGCCGGGTGCGATAATCACGGCAGTAAAGGGACCTGTCTATGTTGGAAAAGGCGCGCAAATTATGGCGAATTCCGTGGTTCGGGGTCCGGCGGCAATCTGTGAAAAGTCTGTCATCAAAATGGGAGCAAAAATATACGAAGACACCACCATCGGCCCCGTTTGTAAAGTGGGCGGAGAAGTAGCCAACGTGATTTTTCACTCCTACTCAAACAAAGCGCATGACGGCTATGCCGGAAATTCAGTTTTCGGGCAGTGGTGCAACCTGGGGGCTGATACCAACACTTCTAACCTGAAAAATAACTACAGTACTGTAAAAGTAATCGATTGGAAAACCAAAAAGGCACTTGACACCGGTCAACTGTTTATCGGTACCATCATGGGGGATCACAGCAAAACAGGAATAAACGCAATGCTGAACACCGGTACACTTTGCGGGGTCTGCTGTAATCTTTTCTCGGATGATTATCCGCCAAAATTTGTACCCTCATTCAGCTGGGTAAGTGGCAGCGACATTGTACCCTACCATTTCGAAAAAGCCGCCGAAGCTATGGAACGGATGATGAATCGCAGAAATGTTCCCCTGACTCCGGCTTACCACCGGATGATGAAAGCCATTTTCAGGGCTACAAGTTTTTAATTCCTGATGCAGGTGTAATCCGATACCGTATCAATCAATACTTAAAAAAACCTTCCCCGGTTTTATCACCAAGTTTACCTGCTTCCACCATTTTCACGAGCAGCGGACAGGGGCGATATTTCGGGTCTTTATAGCCATCAAAAAGAACATTCAGAATATCCAGGCAGACATCCAGCCCGATGAAATCTGCCAGTCGAAGAGGTCCCATCGGATGGGCCATTCCAAGTTTCATCACTTCATCCACAGCCCCGGGTTCAGCCACACCTTCATAGACGCAGAAAATAGCTTCATTGATCATCGGCATCAACACGCGGTTCGAAACAAATCCCGGCGAGTCGTTCACTGAAACAGGCATTTTATCCAGTTTTTTCGAAACAGAAATGACAGTTTCCGTAGTATATTTATCGGTTTTAAGGCCGTTGATGACTTCTATCAATTTCATCACCGGTACAGGGTTGAAAAAATGCATGCCGATAAATTTTTCCGGATGGCTGGTGACTGCCGCAAGTTTTGTTATTGAGATGGAAGACGTATTGCTCGCAAGTATAGTATGAGCAGGTGCGTACTGATCCACTTTTTCAAATATCTTCTTTTTCAGTTCAAACTGTTCCGGAACTGCTTCGATTACCAGATCCGCATTTTCAATAGCCGCAGTCAGATCAAGATGAGGCTGAATGCGGTCTAATGCAGTGTTTTTTTCCTCTTCACCAATTTTCTCTTTTGAAACCATCCGCGAAAGGTTTTTATCTATCGTGCGGATAGCGCGGTCTGCCAGCTCTTTTTTTGTCTCTGTCAGGTTCACATCAAAACCACCGAGTGCAAATATTTGAGCAATTCCGTTTCCCATTGTTCCACCGCCTATTACTGTAATATTCTTTAATTCACTCATAAACATCTCCAATTTTTTTCTCTTTAATCTGTATTAATCATTACTTTCGGATTTGAGAGTATGTATTTTGTCACGAACTATCAATGTTTGTTTGATTCTACTTCGCCAGATTTGCAGCACTCATGAAATTCATCTTCAAACTATCCCTTTTTATTCTTCTTCTGCTTATTGGTTTAGCCGCACTTGGCGTCTACTGGACTCTCTACAAACCCCTGCCATCATATAATGCCACTCTTTCTCTGAATGGCTTAAACCAGCAGGTAGATGTCCACTGGGACCCATACGGCACACCCAATATTTACGCTCAACAGGAAGATGACCTCTATTTTGCTGTTGGTTACATACATGCCCAAGAACGCCTCTGGCAGATGACTTTATCACAAATAGCCGCTGAAGGACGATTTGCAGAATTCTTAGGTGAAGCACTGGTTCCATATGATATCCATCAGCGGACCATCGGAATTTGGGAAACAGCGCAGCGGATTGAAGCGGAAGCCCCTGATCATCTGCTCCATCTTCTCCAACGATATGCCGATGGCGTAAATGAATTTACAGAACAGAACCAAAATCATCTGCCGATAGAATTTTCCCTTTTGGATGCAAAACCGATTACATGGACTCCCACTCATTCTATCGCACTGGCAAGGTTAATGGCCTGGGATCAAAATATGCACTGGTGGAGTGAACTCACATACGCCTATCTCGGAGAAATTATGGACTCCGGCCAATTACAGCAGTTAATCCCCATGTACGAAGACCATTTCCCGGAAACAATTCCCGATACCGAGTTACAGGGATCTGCTTCTTCGGTACTGCCTCTTCTCGAAACAGAAATGGAGATCCGCACAATCCTTTCTAAGAATGGATTCCCATTTGGCAGTAATGCCTGGGCGGTAAATGGAAGTCTCACCGAATCGGGCCTGCCGATCCTGGCCGGAGACCCCCACATGGGCCTCAGCACACCGGGTTATTGGTATGAAATGTATGTTCAAACCCCCGGCCATCAGATGGCCGGTGCAACCATTCCCGGAGCTCCGTTTATAGTACTCGGTCAAAATCAGCACATCGCCTGGTCGATGACGAACATCATGGCCGATGATACCGATTTCTTTGTTGAGCTGGTTGATCCGCAAAACCCAAAGCGGTATGTCGCCGACAGCCTTGGCACTCAGGCAACCTTTCTCGAATTTGAAGAGCGTCGTGAAATCATCAATGTGAAAGGTGCTGATGATAAACTCCTCGTTGTACGAAACACTCAAAACGGGCCTGTTATCTCAGACATACATCCTTCAGAAAATCTGATCGGTGACCGGGTAGTTACCATGAGATGGATGGGGCACCAGGTCAGTCATGAACTGTGGGCCATCTACAAAATGAACCGTGCCCAAAATATTGATGATTTTGAAGAAGCAGTGCGTGATTTTCATTCCCCCGGAATGAATTTTATTTATGCCGATCAGGACGATAACATTGCCATTTTTACCGGAGCTGCCCTACCTGTTCGTGATTTCAATCCGCTTACGTTCCGGAATGGATGGGATCCAGCCTATCAGTGGAACGGCACAATACCCTTTGAAGAACTGCCTCATCTTGTAAACCCGGAATCCGGTTACGTAGCGCATGCTAATAACAAATTTCACTCTGACAATTACCCTCATTATATCGCCTCTTTCTGGGAACCTCCATCAAGAATTATGCGAATCCAGCAGCTGCTCGAAGCGTCGGATTCTCTTAATACAGAATATATGCAGGCGATGCAGTATGATGTGGTTTCAGAACATGCACGAGATATCACTGATATTATATTACCGATATTAAGGAGCGGTGAAAATCCGGATCAATTCGGAGAAGCTCTTTCATATCTTGAAAACTGGGATTTTCAATACGAACCAACCTCCACTGCTGCTTCCATTTTCGACCTCTTTTTTATGAACCTTACGTCTAATGTGTTAAAAGATGAAATGGGGGAAGACGCATACCAGGCATTTGTAAGGCTGGAGCATCTGCCCGTAATGGTGGTTTCAAGGATGCTGCGCGATGACAGTTCTTTTTTTAACATCGCTACCACGGCTGATATTGAAACAAGAGCCGACATCGTTAGAATATCAATGGCTCAAACACTTGAACAGCTTCAGGATCGCTTTGGCCCGGAATCGTTTGAATGGCGATGGGAAAACCTACACAGACTGACGCTGAAACCACCTTTACTGGGTGAAGCAAGTGAAGACCCGGAAACTCCGGCAGTACTCCGGCTTATTGTTAACAACCTATTCAATAAAGGACCTTATGCAGCGCGCGGCCATGGAATGACTATCAATAAAGGCCAGTATAGCTGGCACCGTCCTTTCGAGATGGATCTTGGTGCTTCAATCCGCCGTATTGTGGATTTCTCCAACACCGGAAGAAGCCTGTCTGTGTTACCAACAGGTCAGTCGGGTAATCCTTTTTCGGCAAACTACGGTGACCAGACCGATCTCTGGCTCGAAGGCCGCTACCGTTTTATTTACCAGGACAGCACATTTTTTCAGCAAACAAGCTATCAAACTATGACATTGATACCGCAATAATTTTTATATATTCCATTAGTGTACCAAAAAAGTAAATAACGCCATGAAACCACATCCGTTACTTATTCTGCTCTTTTTTGCCCTCCTGCTAAACACTTGTAAAAGCGTTAAAGAAGTACCGGATGAACCGCGGGAATACCCGCAGCTTGAACGGCCGGCTGATGTGGAACCTATGGATAAAACAGAAAGGCACCCCTATGCTGCAGAAGTAGATTCCATACTTGAAGAGATGTCGCTTGAAGAAAAAGTAGGCCAGCTATTCGTGGTGATGGCATACGGAACCTTCACAAATGATCGTGAACGCGAAATACTGCGATTGAAGCGGCTTGTCCGTGATCACTACATTGGCGGTATTATCTTTTCAACAGGCGATGTGTATGGTCAGGCAATTCTTAACAACAAATTGCAATATTTATCAAAATTCCCGATTTGGATTTCACAGGATATGGAAAGCGGTGCAGCAATGAGAGTGAATGGCACGACAAGATTTTCACCGGCTATGGGTATTGCAGCCACCGGTAACCCGATCAATGCCTATCAAAAAGGACAAATAACTGCCCGGGAAGCCCGTGCCCTGGGTGTCCACCAGGTATATGCACCAGTTCTCGATGTAAATAACAATCCTGAGAATCCCGTTATTAATGTACGTTCATACGCTTCTGATCCGAACGTAGTTTCTGAATATGCCATCGAATTTATGAAAGGCCTGGAAAGTGAAGGAGTAATGGCAACCGGTAAACACTTTCCCGGTCACGGTGACACTGATACAGACTCCCATTTGGCCCTACCCGTCATTAATCATGATTATGAGAGACTGCAAGAACTGGAATTGGTTCCCTTCCAAAATGCGATTGACGCCGGCCTCAGAAGTGTGATGAGTGCTCACATTGCCTTTCCCAATATCAGCAAGAATGATGATCTTCCCGGTACCCTCGACCCCTCTATTCTTAACCGGATTTTACTTGAGGATCTTCAGTTTCAAGGGCTGGTAGTAACCGACGGGCTCCAGATGCAGGGAATTACCGACCATTTCTCTCCCGGTGATGCTGCCGTTCTGTCAATACTGGCAGGTGCCGATGTCATTCTACTCAGCCCGGATGAATTGACTGCGATTGACGGAATGATCAAAGCAGTGGAATCCGGACGTATCGATGAAGAACGAATTGATTACTCAGTTCGAAAAATACTTCAAACCAAAAAAGAGCGCGGCCTTTTTCGTAACCGTTTCGCCAACATTGAAAATCTCAGCCGCCAAATCAATACACCGGAATATCAAGCTGTAGCAGATCGTATTGCACGTGAATCTGTAACTCTTCTCAGAAATGAAGAAAATGTTCTCCCGATTCATCAGGCAGCTTTTGAGGATATTTTGGTTCTTGGTGTGTCTGACGGAGATGGACATTCATCGGCAGGGCTTTTAGCCGAAGAGGCTGGAAAATATCATCCCTCTGTTCAGTTCCGAGAGCTTAACAGCCGAACCACAGATTCAGAAATTGAAGAAATCATTGAAAAGAGCCGCAATGTTGATCTGGTTTTGATAGGTTCTTTCATTATGGTGCGTTCCTATCACCCTATCCAAATGCCTGAACGACAACTTGGAGTGTTGCAACAAATCACGCAAACCGGCACGCCCTCAGCACTGCTTGCATTTGGCAATCCATACGTGGTACGCGATCTGCCCTACACAAACGTACACCTGCTTGCCTGGGCATCGGATGATAATCAGGTCCGTCAGACAGTCCCAGCTCTGTTCGGCGCTTCTGCTGTCCAGGGAAGTTTTCCCGGTGAAATACCAGGAATGTACACCATCGGTGATGGCCTGTCATTAACTCAAAGCAGGATCCGTTATGATATACCAGAAGCAGCAGGATTGATCACCGATTCACTGCTGAATGTGGATAAAATTATGCAGGAAGCCATCAATGACTCCGTTTTTCCGGGTGGGATTGTAGGTGTGATGAGAAACGGGATCATGGCCTGGCACCAGGGATACGGCTACCACGATTACAATAAAACCCGGACAGTAGAACCCGATGATGTCTACGATCTCGCCTCTGTCACAAAGGTAATGGCAACCACTACTTCTATCATGAAACTGGTAGATGAGGGAAAAGTCTCTCTTGATGATCCAGTGGCAACATATATCGAAGAATTTAAAAACGGCAATAAAAGGCAAATTACAATTCGGCACCTGTTATTACATACATCAGGACTTCCCGCCTTCAGAATTTATGTGGATGTGTTCACCACCAGGCACGAAATCATTCAGGCAGTTAAAGATGAACCGTTGATTAACGGTGTGGGTTCCCGGTATGTTTACAGCGATCTTGGCTTTATTCTTCTGGCTGAAATTGTAGAACAGGTAAGCGGAGAACGAATCGACCACTTCACAAGAAAAGAGTTGTTTGGTCCTCTGGAGATGAATTACACTTGGTTCAACCCTGATCTTGTCGGGCCAGAAATTTATAACCGCATCCCTCCTTCAGAAATTGACCCTGTTTATCGTCGCGGTTTGGTTCATCGAAAAGTAAATGATGAACGCGCATATTATATGGGAGGTATTGCCGGACATGCAGGATTATTTTCAAACGCAAATGACATTGCCAAATATGCTTTTATGCTGCTCAACGGCGGTAATTATGGAGGCCAACAGCTCATCAGTCCGGAAACAATTGAATATTTCATTGGAGAACGATCCTCTATAAATCACCGGGGGCTTGGCTTTGACAGAAAAAACAATGACGCCAGAGTCATTACTGCAGGTACGCTTTCAAGTGAACGCACATTTGGCCATACGGGCTTTACAGGAACCAGTTTATGGATTGACCCGGAGCGGGATGTTGCGGTTATATTATTGACCAACCGAACATATCCTACACGGCAATATGGCACCCAAATCAGCCGTATTCGATCAAAAATTGCAGATGCTGTGATTGAAAGCATAAAAGAGTGAAAAACCAAAATCAACCAGGGCTTAAAAGTTATTCACCCTATTCAAAAACAGAGGAAAACTGTTTTATTGAAGGAGATTCTGGCTTGATCTATTCTGGAGTTCGGATTGAAAATATCTCCTTCCCGCTAACAATTTCTGCAGTTCAGGCTGCCGTGTGCAGTTGCCTTGCCAATGGTGACAAGCCTGTAAAACTTTTTCAGCAGAAGCCTTTTTCAGACCTTTCGGATTATTGGAAAAAACTATTCGGCCTTGAAATTAACAGAGATTGTCCACCCTATGGCCATTTTTTTAATCCAATTATATCATCTCCCGATGATATAAAAAAAGCACTAAATGATCTCTGCAGAAAAGCTGTTACCATTCATTCCGGTTTTCCTGTTTCGGCATTACTATTTACTTCCGAAGGGTGGGTGGCAGGTGTTAATGTGGAGGTAGCTTCATGGAGTCTTGGATTATGCGCCGAACGTGTAGCTATTTCACGTGCATTTTCTGCCGGCTACAGTACTTTCAAAGAACTCCATGTATATGCCCCAAAAAGTGAATTTTGCAGCCCTTGCGGAGCCTGCAGGCAAGTGATGAACGAATGTATGCCTGGTAAAACAGTAGTATTACATCATCAGAACCAAACACTANCCCGCCATTTCACAGAACATCTGCTGCCGTATGGATTTTCTTCAGACATTCTTAAAAATACTTAATTTCAAATACCTTACTGAGTAATTTGATGGATTTTCTCGCAGTACTCGACTATGAACATCTCGACAATGGTGTTTTTTTAACCTCTTTTGCCCGTTCCCTTGCAAACAGAAAAAAACGCGGAATTATTATACACGGAGACAGCGAATACACCGAGCGAATTATTCAAACTGGTGTGATGCGTGAAGATGCGCGAATTCGGGCCATTAAAGATCTGAATCATCGTCTTGTGGCTCTGTTTGCAGATGAAGGAATATCAACCATCGCTGTAAATGGATTTCAAAAATCGCTGGTTACCACAGATGGAAACCAAATACATCTTCAAACATCACAAATCAATTTATTTCCAAAAGAGCCTATGCTCTTACTATCAAATCTGGCTGAAGATTCGCAAACCGGGAAACCCGTACCTGTATCACTGCCTGAACTTGCCCGTTCTATTACTATGAATCTTGATTTGACCAAGATTACATTATTCAGCATCAAAGAAGGAGCCGATATGATTGAACAAGGTTTTCCCAAACAGATAAAGCCCTCTCATACCGATCAGGAATTTCTTGAATTACATCTTCCGGAGAGTTTTAGGAATTTTGAAGAGGATGTTGAAATTACGGTTCCTTCCAGGTTTTGAGCATTCTTGTCTGAAAATATAATAAAACATGCAAATTCGGCAGATATAGATCATTTTACTTGCCACTTAGCTCCCTGTTCAATAGTTTTGGTTTCTTTCAGAATTAAGAGAAATTCAAATCAATTAAATCTAATAGGAATTATTTATGAAAAGAAATGAACAGCTGAATTCGTTAATTGCCGAGCTCGAGCCAGATCTTGAAAAATTTTATGAAAAGGACAACAAAGCAGCAGGAACCAGAGCCAGAAAAAAACTTCAGGAAATAAAGAAGGTTGCACAGGAAATCCGTCTTGAGATTCAGGAATTTAAGAATACCGGAAAAGTTTAACATTTTTACATCTTCCTTGTAGATTTCAAAATCTATTGAAAGTCTTTTTTGTTAAATATTTACGAAGCAGTGAACTTAAACAGTTCACTGCTTTTTTTATTTTGGGGGCTACCCGGTAATCACGCTAAGAGATTATGTCTTAATTAGTCCTTACTCCGCTACCCAATACGTTGAAACTTCGATTTTTAGGAAAGCCTCGCAGGGCAGGTAAAGAACTTTTCACACTTGTTCACCGAAACTTTATGCACATAAAGGATTTTTATTCAGGTTCTGTGTAAATTCACCGATGAGTATATTAGATTAATAACAGTTTTATTAATGATGTTTTGAATATTATCTTATAAAAATCAAAACCTATCTTGTCGATAAAACTCGTTTACCACAGAAACACATATTGTCTTTCAGAAAATACGTTGCTTTTATTTGGCTTAAATTGGCTTGCATTTTTCACTAATAAATTTTTGGTGAGTAAGGCCTGCTAAGCTACCCACACTTTTACAATTAGCACAATTCTGCGTTGAATAATATTGAAAATTATTGTTTAATATACACTTATTGATGGATATATCGATAGAACTAATCAACTATCATTTCTGAATAATGCAGGTTAGAATAAACCGATCTTAACTTCTGTTGAATATACAGTACTTTATTCTGTATCTGCTCATAACTATATGAATTTAATACTCATATATATAGGTTGTTACTAAAATTGGTATCATATCTATTCATTTTATTTTTTTTTTGAATTTTACCATCAAGTATGCATATCCGTAAGATGCATTCCAAACAGAGCCGATTCACAAATCCATTGATGCGAAATAGCTCTTTATTTTTTATAATTTTATTCGGATTTCAATTTTCTGCATTTGCGCAAGAAAAAGCCTCTATTAATGGTTATGTAACAAACCATCATACCGGAGAAACATTAATGATGGCTCATATTAGTTTACTTGAGATTGAAAGGGGTACTTCATCAAATAGATCGGGATATTATACACTAACTAATTTGGAGCCGGGAACATACACTCTTCAGGCAAGCTTTATCGGTTTTCACAGCTATCATGCTGAAATTACCCTGGATCCCGGTGAAAACCTCAGGCTGAATATAGATCTTGTTACTGCGGATATCCAAATGGATGCCCTGGTTGTGGAAGCGAATGAAAACCTTGAAGAGCTTAGAAATATTGGAATGGCCCAGATCACACCACAACTTATTCAAGACCTCCCGGCTGTAATAGAGCCCGATCTGTTTCGTTCGGTTCAGCTGCTTCCGGGAGTTAAGGCTGCATCCGACTTTTCAAGTGGTTTATATGTTCGCGGCGGAAGCCCGGATCAAACTCTTATCTTACTGGACGAAACACCTATATATAATCCCAGCCATTTTTTTGGTTTTTTTTCCATCTTTAACCCTGATATAATTAAGGATGTACGACTTTATAAAGGTGGATACCCTGCTCAGTATGGTGGTAGAATCGGATCAATTCTCTCAATTTACAGTAAAGATGGCAACCGAATGGCAAATCAGGGTTCTGTCAGTGTAGGTTTACTGGCATCCCGGCTATCTTTTGAAGGTCCATTCACTGACGGTTCCTGGTCGGTTGCGATGCGAAGATCCACGCTCGAACCCGTGCTATCTGTCCTTCGTGAGTCTGTCAGTAATGTACCCGATCAGTTTTTCTTTTATGATATCAACGCAAAACTAAATATTGATTCATCAGAAAACAACCGGTATTCATTCTCCGTCTATAGTGGATACGACCGCGTTTCACTTCCTTTCCAGGACGATGCACAAATTGGTTTACGATATGGGAACCGGACACTGAGCGGGCAATGGCAAAGAATTTTCACTGATCATCTTTTTGGCTCCTTTTCGCTCACAGGTTCGTATTATTTTAATGAGCCCAATTTAGAAATTGCAGGAACCCCTTTTCAGAGAATAAACGAGATATACGATTTCTCATTGAAAGGCGATATTGAGTATCAGCCAAATGAAGAAAACATTCTGTCAACCGGATTTTGGGCGGGCTCACTCTCGCTTCGTCTATTGGATCGTTTAGATAACACATACACTCTTAACAGTAGTATTTTAAGCCAATACTTTTCCTCTTACATCCAGCACGATTGGCAGCCACACAGAAAAATTGCTTTCAATATCGGACTCAGAATGAATACATTTTCTGAAGGTGATTACCTCAGGCTGGAACCTCGGGCATCAGCCGAATTACGGATCTCACAGCGATTTCGAATTCAGGCTGCTTACGGACGGTACAACCAGTTTCTTACCCTGATCACCAACGAAGCTTTTTCCGGGTTTGATGTTTGGCTCGCAGCAGATGAAGGAGTACCACCCGCTTTTGGAGATCAGTTTCTCCTGGGTTTAAAAACGTTGCCATTCAGCGGTTATGGTTTCGATGTTGAAGTTTATTACCGTACAATGCGTAACCTTTTCGAACTCGATCCTTTTGCCGGAAATACTACTGGTTTGGATTATCAAGACCTTTTCCGATTTGGAGAAGGTTATGCATACGGAGCAGAATTCTTTTTTGAAAAGCAAATGGGGAATCTCACCGGCTTTATAGGCTATACATTCGGAATAACAGAACGAAAGTTTCCAGGATTTAATCATCCCGTGTTGGATAGTCCGGCACAAGCCAGATTTTACCCGCCTAAATATGACCGTACACACGACGCAAATCTTGTTTTCAATTATCTTTTCACATCAAGATGGAGTATCGGTGCCGTTTTCAACTATTCCACTGGCCAGGCCTATACCGAGCCCCAGGGACGAACACAGCTATCCGGTCCACCCTGGGACAGAGGGTTCCTTGATGTTTTTATCATAGAAAAATTAAACTCTTCAAGGCTTCCATCCTATCACAGACTTGATATGTCACTCAGCAGAAAGGGAACCTTTTTTGGAATTGGAGATGCAGAGTGGCAGCTTCAGGTCATTAATGTATATTCACGGAGAAATATCTGGTTCTATAATTACAACTTTGATGAAAATCCTGTAAAAAGGCAAGATATCACACTGTTGCCGGTTATTCCTTCAATTGCTTATACAATAAATTTTTAATCAGATGACATCCAGAAATATTTCATTACTCCTCATCACGTTTCTTTTATTGGCAGCCTGTGAGCCTCCGGTTGAGGATAATTTCAATGAGTATGTGTTTGTTGAAAGTTATCTGATTGCAGACAGGCCCCTTGATGAAGTTCGTATCAATACTACAACGTCCACAAACGAAAAATTTAATTTTTTTGACGCCGCAATCACTGATGCAAATGTTCAAATAGTCCTGCTTGATGAAAATGGTGAAGATGAAGCTGTTTTTGAATATGTACCATCCGAACGGGATGGAATTTACCTGCCCGTTTTACCTCCGCATTTTGTCATACCCAAACGAACTTATCGCCTTGATGTGGATTTTAATAATCGCCAGGAAGTTATCACTGCTGTAACAACCGTACCGGACCAAATTGAAATTTCACGTGAAATTCCCGATACACTGATCTACCAGGCTTATGAAAGACTTGAAATCAACTTATCTCCACATCAAAAAGTACATGATCAAAATGTATACGTTTTGAGTGCCATTGCACAGCAGCCATACATTGAAAATCTAACCCCTTTCTACAGATCTATTATCAATGATGATGAGCAGGATGATCAAATAAGTGACTTTTCAGTGAACTCAACTGGTCTGATCAATGAAGGGAATTTTATTGAAAATGAAGATGGAACGATTACATTCCGATTCCCCTGGCTTGGAGTCGCATTTTTTGAAGGGAATTTAATTGTGGCAAATTTAATTGATTCCAATCTCCATGATATTGCCCGTTCGCAACAGGCTCAGCTTGGAGGTGATGTCACATTTACTCCCGGAGAGATCCATAACCTGATTTATAATATGGATGGCGGAATTGGCGTTTTCGGGAGCATGTCTACAGACACAATACATACTTACTTTCAGAGGCCAGATTAATCACTTCAACTCCTGTACCGACAATAAGCGCCACCTAAAGAAAAAAAGGCTTGCCAGGTATTCTTCTGAAACAGGCCTTCACAAAGATTTAGTATATTTACTGTGAGCGAACGATTCCTACCGAGTTTGTTCGGGACAGGCGAGAAACGAAATCCGGGCTAACTGGTTTTTAAGTAATGTTCTAACTGTGCCAGTAAACCAATGCCAAATTGAGAAATTACCCTGTAACCACCAGCTTGCAATTCTTCACCTCCTCGATTTATTTGTGAAATATGGGTCAAAAACCCATCTGGTGTGATATAATTCAGTAATGATTGATATGTCTTAGCTACACTCGTTTGATATGTTGAATTGACTAACCCAAGGTTAATTCCTATTAGAATGGCTGCGGCAATTCCTGCCGATGCTGACGTGTCTATATTTGTATCTTCACGATCGAGAAAACTGTACCACAAGCCGGATTTATTTTGCAATTTGGCAACCTGTTCAATGGCTCTTTGGAATTCCCTTTCTATTTCCGGAAGCTC
>SL_3KL_010_SEDDRAFT_10000742_pt1 | contig 28125 bp, 24 predicted proteins | sample SodLakKL_010_SED_2_FD_10381 | JGI IMG/M metagenome (IMG submission 10381)
TCCCTCTCAAATTGAATGGCTTGCAAACGAAATCTCTTAGTCCCACCGACGAACTGCTTCTTACAATCGCTCACGGAATGCGTCGTAATCCGGAACCGCCAATTCGCTGGGTTGCAGACTCAATTATGCTCATTCGCAAGGAACATTCAAAAATAGACTGGGATCGGCTGCTGGATCTTTCCATTCAGTACCGTGAATTTTTAAAGGTAAAGAAAGCATTTGAGTATCTTGAGAAAGTATTTGGTGTTCGCGTTCCGAATATGTTCACTGAACAAGTTAAACGTCTTCAACCTACCTTTGCAGAAAAAGTTATTTACAGTCATGAAGGAACAATAGGAGTAAACAAAAAGAATATGACTTTTACGGAAAGAGTTTACTCTTTTTATGCCCGTTTTCTTCGCCAGTCAGGAAGATCCAACTTTTTTATGCTTCATATTGATTTTATGATATATACAGGCAGCCGGATAAAAAAGAAAATGACATAACCTAACAATTCAGGTATATCTTAAATAATTTATGACTGACAACAAACCATCGATTAGTACCATTATGACTGTGTATAATGGTGAAAAATATATTAAAGAAGCTATTCGCAGTATTTTGGATCAAAACTACCCCAACCTTGACGTATGGGTCATTGACGATGGATCAACCGATCAGACAAAGGAAATCGTGACCAGTTTTGGTAAGGATGTAAATTATATTTTTCAAAAAAACTCAGGGATTGCCGCAGGCTGGAACAATGGGATCAATTCTTCGAGTGGTGACTATCTTGCATTTATTGATTCCGATGATATATGGACCGCAAGTAAGCTTCAGCGGCAAATGGAATTCCTGCAATCGCATCCTCAAATAAAGGCTTCATTTGGATACGTGGAAGAATTTTACAGCCCTGGACTGCCTGATGAAACTAAGAAAAAATATAAATGTAATGAGCAGGCTGTTCCGGGATACAGCGCCGGCACAATACTGATATCCAGGAAAAATTTTATGGAGATAGGCATATTCAATCAGAAATGGGAAAAAGGAATATTTTCGGATTGGTTTTTACGGGCAAAGGAAATGAGTATTCCCATGCACATGGACGGAAAAGTAATGTTAAAACGAAGAATACACGAAAATAATCACGGTATACAAAAAAGAGATAAGTACGTGGACTACGTGCGCATGCTGAAAGCATCTTTAGACAGAAGAAGATCAAACCCATCAAATTGACGGTTCATGGAAATTCCCGTTCATATGAATATTCCGGTTCGCTCGGAAGAAGAACAAATGGAATTTTATTCACAGTGTTTAAGCCGTTATAAAAGAGCGGCTCAATCTTCGGGAATAGAAAAATTCTATTATGATATAGCAGGTACTACAGTTTGCCTTCATTTTGCAGGTAAAGCGCTTGTTCCTTATCTCACCCCTGCCCTTGAACATTTAAAAATTCCTCCTCCCGGGAACAAAGACCCAGAACTAGTCATCTACGTTTGGGACAGTGAATCAACGACAGTTGAAATGGTGCCTCCGCCTTGTGATAAAACTCATTTTACGGACAGAGGTGATATCTGGGGATTTAACAGTAAGAGAATCAAAACGGCATTTCACTGGAGTGAGTTTTCAGTTAATTTGATGGATTTACAAACCAATGAAGCCGTTTACTGGATTAATACTCCAAAAAACCTTCCCTACTGGACTACCTCATCTCCTTTCAGAACTCTATTTCACTGGTGGATGGAAAAGAACAACTGCCAGCTTCTGCACGCTGCGGCTGTGGGGACCGAAGACGGTGCCGTACTTATCACAGGTAAAGGAGGGATGGGAAAATCAACCACAGCACTTACCTGTTTGCACGAGGGACTCTTTTACACTGCCGATGATTACCTGATTGTAAAAAAAGATCCTGATCCCCAGGTTTTCAGTCTTTACAGTACTGCTAAATTAAACAGAGGGGAAGTTTCTTCATTCAAAAAGTTCGAAAAATGTCTCGGCAAACCGGTCGATAAGGACCAGGAGAAAGATGTTTTGTATCTGTATCCGACATTTAAGCATCAAATCATGAACAAAATGCCGTTGCGGGCTATTTTAGTACCCAATGTAAAACAACAGAATACAACCGGGTTTACAGAGGCTTCTTACTGGAGGGTTTATCGGGCGATGTCTTTTTCTACAATGTCGCAGCTCCCGGGAGTGGGTTCTCACACCCACACATATTTACAAGAACTATGCAAGAAACTCCCGATCAATACAATTGAACTGGGACAAGATTTTTCTAAAACGCCCCTGGCTATAGCAAATTATTTGAAGACCCCGGAGCAATTTTCAGTTTATCAGACGCAAGAAAGAGATAAGAGTAAAAAGCCACTTGTGAGTGTAATTATTCCTGTTCACAACGGCGAAAAATTTATCAGACAAGCGATAGAAAACGTGGTGAGCCAGCAATATCCTGCCATGGAACTTATTGTTGTTGACGATGGCTCAACAGATAGCACTACTGAGATAGTAGAGAATCTGCCTTATGATATCCGATTATTTAAAAAAGAGAATTTTGGTCCATCAGCTGCAAGAAATTGGGGAATAAAAGATGCTTCCGGAAAATATATCGCCTTTCTTGATACAGATGATCTATGGCCTGAAAATATAATACCTTTTCTCGTTGAAGAACTTGAAGAAAATAAAGATATGGAAATTGTGAGGGGGCACGCTCAACTTTTTAAAAATGAGACATCAAACAAAAAAGTATTTCTTGGAAATCCAGCAGAATCTTATCCATACTATATTGGAGCTGGACTATATAGAAGATCAGTATTTAATAGTGTAGGCCTTTTTGACAGAGCTTTATGGTTTGGTGAAGACACGGATTGGTACTATCGCGCAAGGGAAAAGGAGGTAAATATTAAATGGCTTGAAGAAGTAACATTATACGTTCGCAGACATGGGGAAAATATGACGGAAGGGAAAAATCTTTTAGAGCTCAATAAACTGAAAACTTTTAAAAAAATTCTGGACCGCCAACGCAGACAGCAGTAAAGTTTTAGCCCACACTTCACACCAAGAAATTCGGTTGTGGGAAAGCCATTTCAGAGACAATACAGACATATATATATAATCAAAATCAATCCAGGTTAAATTTTCACATGAATACTCCGTTAATTTCAGTTATTCTCCCCGTATATAATGGTGAATTATATATTGCTGATGCTCTCCACAGTGTTCTTGGACAAAGATATCAAAACCTTGAAATCTTTGTTATAGATGATGGCTCAACCGATGGAACACAAAAAGTGCTGAAACCTTTCGAAGAGAACGTGCAGTATTATTTCCAGGAAAATGAGGGGCCTGCAAGTGCCAGAAATAATGCCCTAAGACGAGCAAAAGGCGATTTTATTACATTTATTGATGCTGATGATGTATGGCATCCTGAAAAATTATCGAATCAGCTTCATGAATTTCAGCGCTATCCTGATTTAAGTATTTCTTTGGGAATGACGTTTAAATCCAAGTTTGAGAAGCCTGAATCGATCAATATAAGTGAAGCCAGAAAAAAAGCGACTTTTAATTTACTGCTTGGATGCACCTTGATCAGGCGCAAGACATTTGAATCAGTTGGACTACTCGATGAAGATCTTCAGCTGGGCGACGATACAGATTGGTTTTTTCGCGCATATGAAAAACAGGAGCCCATAGCTGTGTGCAGGGAAATCGTGTTACTATATCGTATGCATGAAGACAACTATACAAATAACAAAAAGTTGTTTAACAGGAGTTTTTTCCAGGTACTTAAAAAAGCAAAGGATAGAAAAATCATGGCAAATGATAACACTCCCTTGCCAAATCAGGGCATCAATAATATGGATGCCCTAATCAAGAAATGGCATACTGCAGAATCTGACTATAAATGGTAATAGAAATAAGTTTTTTTAAAATTGAAAATAAATTTGTTTAAAGAATTATCAGCTTACAAAAACCTTTTTCGCTCACCTTCAAAGGTTGCAAAACAAATTTTCATGATACTTTCAAGAGGAAGGTCAGGAAGTGAACTTCTTCGGAGTTTGCTTAACTCTCATCCTGAAATCTACTGTGACGGCGAAATTTTTACGGATAAAATAATTTTATCTCCAAAGTTTTTCCTGAAAGGAATGGCGAAAAAGCAATCTGTCAGACTTTATGGTTATAAAGCAAAGCCTTTCCATCTGAAGCGTCAGTTCAATCAAATAAGCCGTGTTAAATCTGAGTTTTTTACACCTGAAATAAAAATTATTTATCTGAAGCGCCTTAACATCCTCCGCCAGGCTATTTCTGTACAAATTGGGAACCAAAAAAATCGGTGGCACGATACTATTGAGACAGGCACGGTTAATAAAAAGTTTGTCATAGATTATGAAGAGCTTATAATGCAAATCAAATCATTTGAAAAAAATGAGAAGAGGGAAAAAGAGTTTTTAAAAAATATCAGGTATCATCAGATTTATTACGAAAATGATCTTCTGTCAGCGGAAAATCATCAGGCAACACTCGATGGGGTATTTTCTTATTTGGGAGTGAATTCAGTTCAAGTGCAAACAAACTATATCAGATCAACAACGGATCATTTATCTGATTTTATTGAGAATAATGACGAGATTATTTCCAAAATAAAAAAGACAGATTATAATCGCTACCTTTAATAAAAGCATATTTTTAAAGAAATAATACTTCTAAAATGACTCCTGACTTTTATTAAATTTCAAAGTCTGTGTTTGAATGAAAAGATTACTCTACAGTATTTATAAAAAAATACTTTTTTTTTCTTCTGATGTTTATGATCGGATCCCATTTACCGTAAAGAGCAGGAAGGTTAAAAAATTTGATCAAATTGCAGGTAATGGAAAAATGTATTATACGATTTCTATGGGGAACCAGGGTTTTACTCATATACTGATCAGAACCAATTTTTATCTTTCTTTGGCTGCTAAAATGAAGATGAAATATATATACACTTCACTTCAAACAGACCGAATGGAAGAGATTCATGCTAATGAAAATGATGAACAGATATTACAAAGCAGGCATTTTCAGATTGGGTCAAGTCAACAACAATATAATAACATCTACGATTTTACTGGCATAAGTGATTTCCTAAAAGAACTGGATAATAAAACTTCTGAAAAAGATTTCAATAAAATAATTATTTGTCCGGATGAAATAAAATTCAGCAAAGCAATCGGCAAAGATTTTTATAAGTTGGCTTCCGATTTAAAAGCAAGGATATCAGGAAAATTAAATCCTGATAAAGATAATCTCATCATCTTCAAAAACTTCAATTCTTTTTACCGTTTTTATTTCGCAGATCAGCATGAAACAGTCAAAAAGAATTTTTTCAGACTGTTATATTTGAATAAGAGGGCAAAAGAATCTTGGCCCAGTCTTTTTGATGATTCAAAAATAAAGCTGCTCGTACATATCCGACAGGGAGATACAGCCACAGTACAAACACCCTGGAATAGTTTAATACCGACATGGCATCGGTTTGGTGAAAAAAGGTTAATGGAATTACAGGTGCTTAACAACATTCAATCAACATATGTGATCGGGGTTAAAGATTTTTACGATTTCTTAAGAAAGCTATATAGTGAAATGATTGCAAGCAACCTTTCCACTGTCGTTTTTTCAGACGGTTTCGACAGAGCATTTGATAAAATTCTCAGCGAAAAAAAAGATCTGAGTAACGAAAAAACATATGCCCTAAAGCAATTAAAGAAAAATTATAACGCTGAACAGTTTAATGATTTTAACAATTGGCAACAGGTGAAAACCGTGATCGGTGAAGAGAAAGAGAAGCTTTATAGTATGGTTCACTCTTTTTTGGAAGCAAATGTAGTGATTACAGGAACCCAGCAAGCGATGATTCCAAAGCTTCTGTCATTATACTGCACACCCGAAAATATGCCCATTCTTATTACCTTATTTAAAGACAGGCCTCCAAATCACAAATTTCTTGGAATAGACAATACTTACAAACACCAGATACAGGTAGACCTTAATAATTACAACATCCGGAATGTGGCTGAAAAAATGAAGGACTACCTAGATAAATAGATAGGTTTATTTTCATAACTTCAAAGACATTGCAAAATATTGATCTTAATTCTTTTAGATTTTTGCACATATGAATATTTAAATATACTACAGTCATTTAATAAAGAATCTGAATAAAATTGAGACAATCTAAACAAATATCAGTCATTATTCCGTTTTTTAATACAGAAAAATATCTCGAACAAGCTATTGAAAGTGTTCGTCGGCAATCTATTAAGCCAACGGAGATTATTCTTGTAAACGATGGGTCTACAGATCAGAGTGTAAATATTGCGAAAAAATATGAAAAGGAGACGATTTTATTAAATCAGGATAATAAAGGGGCCGCCGCAGCAAGAAATCTAGGGTTCAAATATTCAAAAGGAAACCTTCTTGCATTTTTGGATGCAGATGATATTTGGGATAAGAAATGCCTTGAAGTACTCTTAACACAATTAGAAAAAAATGACTCACTTGAAATGGCCTTTGGCAGTATGAAAGAGTTTATCAGTCCGGAACTTGGTGAAAGTTCAGGATTGAATGCAAGAGAGAATACTCAAAATAAACAGGCTTTTATGATTAGTTCAGGCCTGTTTCGCAGGGTAGTTTTTGAAAAAGTTGGCCTATTAAATGAAACGTTTCGGGTTGCTGAGTTTATTGACTGGATTGACAGGGCTAAAGTTTCCGGCATTCAATATGAAACCAATTCGCAGATAGTTTTATACCGTCGTATACATAAATCAAACCAGGGAAGTGAGAAACAAAATCACTTTAAAGATTACACAAAGGTACTCAGAGCTGCATTGGCGAGGAAAAAAGGTCTGAGGTAAATCAGATGCAAAATAAAGTTGCCCCCGATATTTGTGCATCAGAGTAGTTTATTGAAAAAATCAGGTCTTGTTGGTATGAAGCCGGGAGAAATATTAAAAAAAGTTACTTTACCTGTCAATTTCAGATCAAGACGATCCTGATTATGGAAGTTCCAAAAAATATACATAAAAAACATTCATTGACAATCCGAGAAAAATCTTCCTGACAAATTGTAAATGAAGAAAATTAAGATTCTTGTCCTTTGTGCGAAAAACCCTTCTCTTTTGATTAACATTATCAGAAAAAGGTTTATTCCGTTTCTGAAAATTTTCTATTTAACCTATTTTTGGTTTCGGCAAAAAAGCATAAAGAGGTTTGATGAAATTGTAAAACAAAAGAATGTTTATTTCACAATTGAACTGGAAAAAGCCGGTATTACAGATCAGCTGATACAGTTTATTGTATTTCATAACCTTGGCACCTCTCTCAATTTTATATTTTCACATACAAAACTACAATCATCCCGAAGTTTTGTTAAAAATAAATCTGATGACCAAAACAGCTCTGAAGGACAAGAAAAAGATCAATATGAAGATGTGTATGATTTTTTAGGGCTGAATAAATTTTTCACCGGCATTTCTCACAAAATACTTGGATCAGATGATGTAAAAAGGGTGGATCTTGAAATGGAGAATGACAGTTATTTTTTCAACAGAGGGATTGCCCAAAAAAAGCATCTGGTCACCTATTTAAAGCTGAAATTGTTAACAGAAATTACATCACCCGGTGATTATGTACTTGTCAGGTTCAGGTTAAAGGGGCACAGTTCTTTTTTTAAAATGTTTAATTCATCTAAAGAGTACTACAGCTTTCAACATGATCTGAGATCGGTTTACAATCATGCGAGAGAATTAAAACCACAGACAATTACATATAAGAAGAAATCCCGGCCTTTTTTTGTCCATATTCGCCAGGGGGATACAGGCGTGATTAAGACCCCCTGGGACACATATGTTTTTGTATGGGGTATTAAAAACAATGCGTATAAAGAAATTTCTTCATTTCGGGATATTCAAGACGATAGTATCATCCGGACGGACGAATATTATTCATTTATCAAAGATTTTTTGCACTGTTTTGATGACCATTTTTTTTCTGTGCGGATCTTTTCTGATGGTTTTCAGAGAACATTTCAAAAGGCATATCAAAACCAGGAGGCCTTGGGATGGACAGATACACAGATCAGCCGGTTGAAAAATCATGAATTAACGTATGATCAAAATTCTTTTGAAAAATTTAGCCAGCTTGATGGAGTGAAGACCTGCATTGGAGAAAAGAATACCAAACTATACGAATTGATACATTCGCTTTTACATGCAGAAGTAGTGATTATTGGTACCCAGCAGAGAATGATACCGAAGCTTTTATCTGTGTATTGTAATCCGTCTAATATGCCGCTGGTTATTGTTTTAGAAAATAATAATCATTCTTCACTGCAGTCATTTGGAAGAGAAGAACTGCTGCCCTTTTATATAAAGGCAGATGTGAGTAATTATCATCCCGAATGTATTGCGGAAAAAGTTAAGGCCTTTTTGAAATCACGAGATTAACATTGTTGATCTGGAATCGCTATTTCAGAAGTTCTGTCTGAAATACTGGAATATTGAAAAAAAAATAACAGAAAACAGTGTGCACATGGCCTTTGAAACTCCATAGTGCCGGGAAAAATTGGTCAGTAAATTTATCGGAATTTATACATTCATCATATCAACCAAACTACAAACACCGCCGGTTATTTGCCTTTTGCCCTCTCACTTCTATAAATTCAGTTACATCAAAATAACATTTCAAAAAAGCAGAATTAACAACTCCACCGGATGATTAAAGGTTTCAGGTTTAAGAAAAATGAACGGGGCTATTCAAACAAGGCTTTCATATTTATGCGGAAAACCATTATACCGGCAACCAGGTATGTGTTCAACCCGCGAATAACCAACCGTCACAATATGCCGCTTACCGGCCCCTGTTTTATATATGGTAACCACTCCAATTACTTTGATCCCTTTATCCTCAATCTGGGTATGGTTCAGGAGCCGACGGCCGGGGTCATGACCCGCGACCAATTCCACAAAACCCTGCCCCGTATTTTTATGGACAGCATCGGCATTGTTCCAACGAGTAAATATGTACCGGAACCGGGAATTATCCGCAGTGTCATTAAAATGATCGAACAGCGCCGTATGATCGTGATTTTCCCCGAGGGCGGGCGCCGGTGGGATGGCAAACCAAAGCCTCTTATCGAAACCACCCTGAAACTTTTCTGGAAGATGGGTATCCCGGTTCATCCAGTTCAGATTCATGGCTCACACCTGGGATGGCCACGCTGGGCCGATAAATATCGCAGAGGCAGTGTTGAATTAAGATTTATGAATCCCCTGAATGCCTCCGATTATGATGATTACGATTCGTTTGCTAAAACCTGTCGCGAACTGATCAGCTTTGATGAATACTACCCACCCGAAGATGCTTATCCAAAATCATGCAGTAAACCTGCTGCTGGAATCCAGCGCTTCCTTTATCGCTGTCCGGATACCGGAGTTAACGGTGCAATCTATTCACCTGACGGCGTTCACGTCTACAGCCGGGAATCAGCTTTAAGCTACCAGATGAATGTGAACTCCAGGTTAATCGGACAGGACGGCGAGACTGTTTCTATCATAGATCTGCACGAAAAGATTAATTCTATGCCGATGGCATTTAAACGCCCCGAAACTGGAGTGGTACTTGAAAAACCGGGCAGCCAGATATACATGGTGGATGATGAACATCAGCTCGTAAAACTGGACCGCGCCTATGTAGAATTATTTACCAATCGCCTGCTTATCTCGATGGGTTCTCAGACATTTGATCTTGGCCTGGATGAAATCCGTTACATTTCAGTGGAACAGAATCATAAACTGACTGTTACCACTTCCGATCTAACGCTTCAGATCGATCTGAAAGGAAAAAGCGCACTACAGTGGCAAAAATATATCGACCGCCTTAAGATGGGTGAACAGCCCGTCAAATCTCTTTGATGAGTTCCTGGACGCTCGATATCACAGCAGGTAAATTTTTTCTCGATTTTGCATGGATGGGACTGTTTCTTGTATTGGGCACCTGGATTCGTGCCAATACCAGGTTTTTTCAGCACTTCCTGATCCCAGCCAATCTTATTGCCGGAACCATCGGCCTGATATTTGGTGCCAATCTCACAGGCTGGATTGACCTCACCTCCGACCGCCTCGGCAGCTATGTCTACCATCTTCTGGCCCTCTTGTTTATCGCACTGAGCCTGCGCGCTCCCCGGAAAAAAATCGGGCTTTCATCTGTGAAATTCGGTCTGATTTTTATCTCAGTCTACCTGGTCCAGGCAATCATCGGGCTGCTGATCGCCTTTCTTCTTTTTTATACATTTATGCCGGAGCTCTTCGTCGGAATTGGTTTTTTGCCACCGCTGGCTTTTGGTATGAACCCGGGTATCGCTTACTCCATTGGTTTGAACTGGGAACAGTTCGGATTTGAACACGGCGGTATTGTAGGCCTCACCTTTTCGGCGATCGGATTTCTGGTTGCCTACACAGTGGGAATCGGGCTGGTACGGCAGGGTATCAAAAAAGGAAGAGCGTTTTATCTTGACTCTGCCACTGAGGTTTCAGATGATCTAAAAACAGGTATTGTTCATGATCCGCAGCCCAATCAAGAGGAAAAAATTACCACCTCACCAGAAAACATCGAGTCTCTTACGTTTCACGTCGGGCTGATCGGTTTCACCTTTGTACTTACATACGGTGTTGTATGGCTGATGGAGCTTGGGTTGATCCGTGCCGGCGCAGAGAATGAAGTCTCAACGCTCTGGTCTTTCCATTTTATTTTTGCAGCCATTGTGGCACTTTTTGTAAGAAAACTGCTCGATCTTTCAGGAGCCAGCCGTGTTGTGGATGACACCACAATGACTCGCTGCTCTAATCTTTTTATGGATTTTATGATTGTAGCATCAGTTGCGGCCATCAGCCTGGTCGTGGTTGTTCAATACTGGATTCCGCTGCTGATCATTTCAGTGGCAGTGGCTTTAACCACCTGGGCCGTCATTTATTATCTCTGCCGCAATATTTTCAAAGATTTTGCATTCGAACGATTTGCTGCTATTTTCGGCAACATGACCGGCACACTTCAATCTGCACTGGTTCTGCTACGGATCCTCGATTCCGGGATGAAGTCGCCGGTCAGCTATAATCTGGTATATGGCAGCGGATTGGCTTTGGTATTCGGATTTCCGCTCTTGCTCCTGATTAACGCACCAGTCCACTATTTTTCCGATCCCGTTCAGGGATTTTGTGTGGTATTATTTGCACTGATCGCGTACCTGTTACTCTTAGGCATTGCCTGGCAATTCTTAAAACGCTCCAACTCCTGACCTGCCATCCTGAAAGCGTTACAAATTTTGCGTGCAACAAATATTGATAATACAGAGACAGCAACTTTGATTTAAATCGCTGGCAGAAACTTTCCGTTCGTTCGATACGCTGTTAGCTTACTGGATTTTCATAAGGTTGTAACTATTGTCGTGTCAAAGATAAATCGACGTATAAGCCAGCGGACGAGTTTTTGATAAATCAAACTATTAAGATGATTGGGGTGTGATCCCGTATTGACTCGTCCGATGACTCTCCCATACTTCTGCAGTTGACATAACATTATTTAACACGAAGTAATTTTTTAGCCTGACTTTCACCATTCTTTCTGAGCCGGTAAATATAAATGCCGCACGATAAGGCAGAACCGCACAATATAACTTCATGTTCCCCGGCCTGATGATATCCCTCAGTGAGTGTTAAAAGATGCCTGCCAGACAAGTCATAGAGATCGATCCGGACACTGGCGTTTTCCTTCAATTGATAACGAATGGTGGTCTCTTGTTGAAATGGATTGGGACTGTTTTGGTACAGAACCATTGTTTCTGTGATCGGATTCAGTTCTGAAGGAATGATCAAAGAGATGCGGGAAATGTGAACTTCTGCCCCGGCCGATGCAGTGTCATCACCAAAAAAAATAAAATTTTGGATGCTGTATGGCAACCCAAATGCCGAGTAATCGCGAAGAGGGCCTGACAAAATTTCCTCACCGTTAGCAAAGAGTTTAAATTGAGTTCCCTTCATATTTATTCTATATCGGATAATTCCGGAAGTGGTATTAAAGTCAGTCTTTTCTGCAATTTCAAATGACGTATTATATACCCAGATTTCATTTTCCCTAAAAACGATTTCTGCACCGTAGTTGTCTTTCGACAAAACGATAATACTAAAACCACCTCGATAGGATAAGTGGTGAATTTCTTCAATAATCTGAAAGTGAAATTCTGCAGTAAAACCGGATTCGCGTGAAAGTATTGGCAGTTCAGGATGTTGCAGGCTGAAATATCCCGCTGCTTCAGAAAGATTGCCAAGTGTGCTAAATTTATGAAGCCCTCTTTCTGTAAATCGTACTGTTTCACTTTGATCAAATGCATTGGTTAGATACATCCAGCCCTGGTTGTCGGGATTGCTGTTTTCAGAGGCATTAAAAAGAATTGTAGTTGTATTTTCACCAGGAAAATCAGAAACCGGTTTATCCATTGAAAATACTGAGTACATGGATGTAAAAATCCAGATGATAAGAACTGCTGTTAAAGGCTTGTGCCCTCTTTTGATTAGAATTATCTCCATACTAAAATGTACATATTTTATTTTGATTTGGTAAGAATCTCAGTCTAAAAAATGAGTGAATGAGCAGTATTCTTGCTATATTTAAAAAGGATCAGCAGGTTTTGATATGACAGATAATAGATCATCATATTGCACATCTCTTCTTTTTCCCTATTTTTTTAGGTACATCGGCATCTTATTGATATTTATTGGTATCGGATCAGTATATCTTTATTTTTGGGGAGGAAGACCGGATTTTTTTGAAGTACCCGTTCTTGCATTGGTAACCTCCTATATAGATACCCGCTGGTTTGTAGTTGCACAAACAAATCTACTGGATGAACTTGCATTTGTTTTTGGTATTACCGGACTGATCTTCACAAGTTTTTCCAAAGAAAAAAAAGAAAACTGGCTGACCGGCCAATTACGATCATACGCCTTTATTTTGAGTGTGTATATAACAACAGGAATCTGGATTTTTCTTTACCTGGTTGTTTTCGGTTGGCCGATCATACTCCTCTCAGCTACTGCCTTCATACTGTTTTTGGTTATCTATTTTACCACGTTTCAGATTTTACTCAAGAGAGTAAAATCAACAATAACTATTAACATCGATGCAGGATAAGCATGAAAACTAAAACCATCATTATTGTAGCGTTTTTTATCGCGGTTTTATTTGGAGCACTGTCATGTAATATTTTTGACAGTGGATCAAGTTCATCAGGAACAAGCCCCATCGGCGGTGACCCATCCCCGATGGGATCTGTAGGAAATACATTCGAAGTACCGGCACTACCGGGTACATCCAATCGAATCATTGAAGTTACATCAAGAAGCGGAGATGTATCCACAATTACCGGAAGTACAACAATAACAGACCCAACTTATCTTTCGATTGCACAGGCCTTGCCTTTTATTCAGGTAGATGGTGACCGGGCCTCGGCAAGCCAGAAATATCGGGTTACCAAAAGAGGTATTCAAAATGTATTTGATGACGGAAAATCTCTAACCATCGTAAATTACAACGCTAAAGTTGGCGACACCTATAAACTCAAACGAAATGGACATACCATTGAACGGAGAGTCACTAAAGTTTCAAAAGAGGATGATTTTTTGTGGGGTTTTATGTACATCAAAACCATCCAGGTAGAAGAAACAGGGTCCGGTATTCCGGGAGTATCCAAACTGAAATATTACGCGAATCATCGGTTTGGAATAGTAGGCATGGATATTTTTTTTGAGGATGGATCCACACAATACATTTATGTATACAGCGATGCCTATAATGACTGAAAGTATTAAAAAGAAAACATAATGAATGCTGAAAACTCTCAGTACCAGCCGGCTGATAAACAATTAGCAGAGCGTTTACCAGTCGGTTGGATGAGAAGTATTTTTCCACATCCAGCTTGTAAATGCAGCCAATAAATAACAACCCAGCCCGAAAAGAATTACATTACTGAAGCCGACCGACATCGAGAGCATAATAGCGAGAGGAGCAGCCGTTACTGATGCAAATCCATTGATTCCCCAAGCCCAGGGAATGAGGCTGTCACTTTGATGTTCAAGTACTTCCATTCCGCTGGGAAACATCCATCCCATAAAAAAGGAGACAGGCATCAGCATCAATACGGTAATAAGATATCGCCAGACGGTACCAGCTCCAACGAATATGTCCAGAATCGGGCCTGAAGCAAACAAGAGGAATACGGTAGTAAGAAAAATTGCAGCCACGGCAATTCTAATTCTGTGGCTGGCTATCAGCCCCAGTTTTTTCTGGATACTGCTTCCCAAGCCTGAAAAAATAAGAATGGATGTAAAAATTGCGGAGACACTCACAATTGGGTCACCCAAAAATTTGGTAAATATCTGAATAAATGTAATCTCTACGAACATAAAACCCGTACCAATAGCAAAAAAATAGATCAGAGTGGGCATCTTATTTTTTGAAGCCAGATAGGTTGGCAGGCGAAAGAGAAGCGGTGCGATAATCAGCAGAAGAGCCACAGCAGCAAGCTGAATGAATGTTATCAGCAGAATCACATAGCCCAGCTCAAGCCGCTGGAACCATTCATCGCCATAGGTTTCCCAAAATAATTCAAGCGAACTCCATTTAAAATAGTCCTGAAAGTAGGGGCGGTCGTCGGTGGGTGCACGCACATTATAGGCCCAGTCATCGTAAAAATGTTCTGCATCACCAAACAGGATTTGCTGAATGGCGTGATGGATATAAGAGTAGTTGACATCATCCGGGCCTTCAATCAGGTTCATTTGATCGATCTCTTCGGTGATGATACCCGGATAATATTCACGGTCGAGCTGAAGTAATCGCGCTTCTTCAAGAAACAGGCTGATCAGCTCTTCGGTGATGGGGGATTTGGTGAGCAGTGTATTTGCAGCCAGATAGTTGCGGCTCACGAGAAGATGGTTTTCGGGTGAATCTCCACTATAGCCGGCAATCACATCCGAAAACATCGAAAAGATTTTAATATTGTCGCGCGGCGGGGACTGAATGCCTCTCGTGATGCTGATCAGCCCGTCATCCGACAAAAGTTGGCGTGCCTTTGCAATCGATTCGGTGGTGAGCAGATAATCCTCGTTGAGCCCCTGAAGACCACCGGTGCCAGTTGCCATCGTTTCTCCAGCAACAAAATGGATCAGATCGTACTGCCGGTTCGTCCGGTCGAGATAAAGACGTGGGTGCTGAATGACCACTTCAACCCGTTCGTCATCGAACACAGACCCGCCAAGATCAAAAATATCCTCTCTGAACAGATCATAAATCTGAGGATTGGTTTGTACAACCGTGATTTTTTCTGCACCCATTCGTTTAGCCATCCACACATTTACACCACCAGATTCACCTAAAAGTAAAACATGCGGATTTTCCAGTATCCGGTAAGGTAGCGACTGAGGTGTGTAATCCATAACACCAGCCTGTTCGGCGTCATCAATCGAAAAAACAGCCCCGGCCACTTCTCCATCTATCAGCAGGGCAAGCTGTGTGGGAGGGAGAGCCGTGGCAAGCGGGCTGGCAAAGAGGGTGTGATGAAAGGTTGGTGAAGAATAGACATCAATCTGTCCGCGCGGGCCAAAACGCTCCTGAATCAGTTCGGCATCCCCCTGAATTTCAAGCTGTTGAAAGTTAGCGAGACTTTTATAGGGATCTACCGAATAAGGCGGATCGGAGATCATTGAGTAAACTGCTCCGCCCAATCCAATCAACAAGAGCATTAAATTCACCGGAATATTAAATGTCCGCTCCCGGAATCCAGATATATAAAAGAACACCATCGCAATAAATACGATAGGCGCGATAGTTACCGGTAGCTGATAAGCCGGGAACAGGTACATCAGAAAAAGTGCAACAATGCCGCCTATTCCGCTCCCGATCAGATTAGCACCGTAAAGTTCGGGTACCTCTTTTTTAAAATATGAGAGCATAAACCCGATGATGGTGCCCCCGAAAAAGAAGGGGATGAAGATCAGGAGATTGTAATAAATTAACAACCTGAGCTGTTCGCCACTGTAGAGTACATACTGCGTATCGAGCGGGAGAGATTGTGCGGTAGTATAAGAAATGGGAATGGAAATCAGGAAAAGAAGGTGGAACAATAGATTCCAGAAATAGATATTTCGTTTCAGCAGGTCGAAAAAGAGGGCCAGAAATGTTCCGCTGGCACCAAAACCGAGCAGCGCTGTGCTGATTACAAGGTAGGAAAAATGGTAGTAATGGCTTACCGAAAGGGCTCGCATCAGCATCAGCTGCAGGGCGATGACAGCGATGGACACGAAAAATATCGCAACGGCACTCCAGCGGTTGTACGAAGGCAGGTTATTGATCATGCTTGAATTTCCAAAAGGTGAACCAGCTGGTTTTCAAAATAAGATTTCTGAGATATCATGTGTTCAAAAACCATAAATCGAAAATCATCAGTTCTGCTGCTCCTGCGCGGTACCGGTCATCGGCACAAATCGCACGGGTAACACCCTCTCGGTTCTCACATCCCCATCTTCCGATTTGGTCACGCGCATCAGAATTTGAGTCTGATATGGGCTGCCCACCGGAATTGCGATGACACCGCCTGGTTTTAGTTGTTCGAGCAGCGGTGGCGGAACGTGTCCTGCTGCGGCGGTTACGATGATTTTATCGAATGGGGCATGTTCTTCCCATCCGTAGTAGCCGTCGCCGATTTTGGTTTCGATGGTGTGGTAACCCAGTTCTTCATACACTTCACCTGCTTGCCTCCCCAGTGGTTCCACAATTTCAATGGAATAGATGTAGGGTGTTAGTTCTGAGAGTACAGCTGCATGATATCCGCTGCCGGTGCCGATTTCAAGGACTTTGTCACCCGGTTCAATATCCAGCATTTCAGCCATGAGTGCTACAATATAAGGCTGAGATATGGTTTGACCGTGACCGATTGGCAAAGGATTGTTTTGATAGGAATTGTGTCGCTGGTTTTCGGGCACAAACAGGTGCCGTGGCACATTCAGCATCGCTTCAATCACATCGGGATCTGTTATTCCCTGGTCAATAATGCCAGTCTGCACAAGCTGTTCTCTCTCCTCCTGGTATTCCGAAAAACGCGGACGATTCCATTCAAGAGTGTCAGATATGGATGAGCTTTGGTTTTCATCGGACAATAATTGCTTCAAAAGAGCCAATTCCCCATTCGGTTGAACATATACAGCTGCTGCCAGCAAAAGTGTAAACATAAATGTGAAAATTAATTTCATGATATACTATCAAATTTATTAGCAATTATTTTTGCCATTCTATAGGTATCGCTTCTTCTTTATGGGTAACTCTGTATATAACGGATTAGTACATGGTTTTCAATCTTTTAAACTAAAAAACGGTGCTGAAACATTTTTAATATGAAAGAGGAATGTAGTTACAAACAGTTTTGATAATTTTGATTCTATCGGCAATTACCGCAATTTCTTGTGATTCTGTCTCTACTGTTTGCAGCTCGGAATTCCGGCATCTTGGAGTGGGCGTATTTGTGGAAGATGGAACTACGCCGGCTGTATTTGATGAGATAACACTTATTGATTGATAAAGTGGGCAGTCTATTGAGATTTGCAGGAAAGAGGAGCCTGAATGCTCTGATGATTACATTATGGGTATTCTGGAAAATGGAAGTTATACGATCTTTCATGACGGACTGAGAAAAAGTCGCTAAACAAGCACTATAAAGCTGCCCCAAATGATTTCAGGACAGCTTATATACATGTTCTATTTCGGTATATACAGGTTTTTAATTCTGCGGCAGATCTACTTCAAAGTCGAGAGATACGGAATTAACCGGTTCCTGGAAACGCAGCTGCAAATCAACGTCATCTTCCTGTACCGAGCGAATTTCACCTGCAACTTCATATTCAAAAATAATGGTTGTAATAGTATCTTCAGACGGGCCAAATATGGGTGTGGACAAAAAACCAGTTGCATCCGTTTCAAAGGGAGCTATATCCACTGGCTGATCAAACTCTTCAACTTCAATAATCAAAAATACATCAAAATTAGAGAGTGGTTCACCGGTTGCAGCATCAGAAAATGTCGCTTCAATTTCAGCAACTGCATCCTCTTGCTGTTCAGCTTCCTGTTCATCTAAACAAGCGGTGAATAGTAATGCAATTGTAGTGATTAGAAGTAATAAAAATTTCTTCATCTTATATTATTGGGTTGGATTTGATATAAAATTAAATTATCTATTAATTAAGTTTCGAAACGGCCCGATATACTATATCATGTATAAAAAATCAGATTTTTAATGATTTTTACGTAATTCGGAATAAAATTCAATAATTCCGGACGGGAAATCTGTGCAATTAAACCTCTTACGAATTAATGGAAATGAAATTTATTAAAATTAGCATCACTCTTTCTGTTATGGCAATCTTATTGCTTTCTGCATGCAGTGATCGAGGAAATGAATCACAAAATGTAACAGCTTTCATGGAAGATGACCGGATTGTTATTCAAATTAATGATGAAGAATTTTCTTCGTACCTGTTTGGTGAAGAACACAAATATCCATTCTTTTATCCCATAAATGGCCCGGTTTCAGGAAGATCTGTTACCGCGTGGGACCAGGAACCATATCCACATCATAGTTCACTCTACATAAGTTTAGACTGGGTACGCAGTGAGAATGTGGAACGGGGCAATTATTGGCAACCCCGTCACGAATTGGATACCGGACAGGTTATGTCAAGAAATCCACAGATAATTGAATCAAACGGAAAGAAAGTTATACTGCAAGATGAAGCTGACTGGATCGTTCCGTCAACAGAAAGTCATCAGCTTCGGGATATACGAACCGTTACGATATGGGCACCGTCACCCTCAATTCGGATCATGGATTTTCTGTTCGAATTTGAAATTCTTAAGGATCTCTCAATCGGGCCAACCGGCCACTCATTTTTCAGTGCCCGAATGAGGCCCGAGCTTGCTGTTGGTGACCCGGATCGCGGTCCGGACTGGGCACACTTGGGCACAGGAACTATCATCGATTCCTATGGGAACCGAAACGAAGAAGGCACCAGGGAAAAAGATGCAGATTGGTGTGCTTATTATGGTGAAAACAATGGAGTTATCGAAGGAGTAGCCATCATACAGCATTCAGATAACCCGTATTACCCTGCTCCATGGTTTAATCGTGATTATGGGTTCATGTCACCCACTCCATTTGCTTTTGACGATGATCCCATCGAACTGCAAGCCGGAACAACCTTAACATTTAGGTACCGAACTGTAATCTTTTCCGGTGATCCAGAAGAGAATGATATCGACGCCTGGCGAGAAGATTTTGTAGCACAATAAGCCAAACAAAGGATATAAACCACCATCGGATTCGTCCCGAAAATCCGTTGCGCTCGGGTATTGCAGGTGTGATATTTACTACGAATTGAGAGTGAGCATTTTGTCCAAATATGCTCATTTAGTTAGTTCTTGCACAGGTGTTCTGAAATGCTTTTACTAATCCTGCTTATATTTGAACAGGTTTTCAGCTCCTACTTTCTCCTCGGCTTGTGAAAGAGCATAAGCGCTTTCAAACAGAACGATTGGGTTTTCCTCCATATCCCGGGTAATATGTGTTGAATAGCTGCTTTCGAGCTTTTTAATAATCTCTTCACTTTCATTGGGCAGCCAGCGTGCTGAATGATAGGTCACCGCCTGCTGGTGTAGCTCAACATTGTACTCAGCAAGCATACGATGTGTAACTACATCGAACTGAAGTGCTCCAACTGTTCCCAGTAAAAGTTCATTACCCACTCCGTTCGGGACTTCAAACACGTGAACCACACCCTCTTCCGACAGCTGCTTCAATCCTTCTCGTAACTGTTTTCGTTTGAATGGATCTTTGGTCGAAACTTTCATGAAGTGTTCGGGTGTGAAAAGCGGAATCACATTAAACACCACCGGACTTTCAGCATGGAGGGTCGAACCGATCCTGAAAAAACCGGGATTGAAAAGCGATATAATATCGCCGGGATATGCTTCTTCCATAATGTGCCGCTCATCACCCATTAGAGTATGAGGAGTTGACATACGCACTTTTTTGCCCGTTCCGGAGTGAATGGCTTCAAGGCCGCGTTTAAACTGTCCGGAAGTAATCCGCACAAATGCTGCACAATCCCTGTGATCGGGATTCATGTTTGCCTGAAGTTTAAACACAAATCCGCTGAAAGATTCATCCAGAGATCTGTTTCTTCCTTCTGCATCCTGGTAGGGCTGCGGACTGGGTGCAAGATCGCGGAAATAATTCAGGAAAACATCCAATCCGAAATTGTTCAGGGCTGATCCAAAGAATACCGGGGACACTGCTCCCTTTTGAAAAGCATGTTTGTCCATATCGGCAAACATGTCTTCAATGAGCATGATCTCTTCCATAAGCTGCTCTTTTTCCGGCACGGAGAGTGAGCTCTCTTCCAGGCCTTGTTCAAGCGGGTAGATTTCGGCTTCGGCTTTTTTTGCACCGTGCTGGGTTTTGGTATAGAGGTGCAGCTCTTTACCTATTAAATCGTAAATACCCTGAAATTTTTGCCCGTAGCCTACCGGCCAATTTGCCGGAATAGCCTCAATACCCAGTCGATTTTCAATATTACTGAGAATTTCGAGCGGCTCCATACCAGGACGATCGCACTTATTTACAAAAGTGATAACCGGTACCTGTCGCAATTTACAGACTTCGAAAAGTTTTTCGGTCTGCTCCTCAACGCCTTTAGCAACGTCAATCACCATCAATCCAGAATCAGCCGCAACAAGTGTGCGAAGCGTATCTTCAGAAAAATCTTTGTGACCTGGTGTGTCGAGTAAGTTGTATTTAATGTCGTCTTTTTCGAAACGGAGCACTGATGAAGTTACTGAGATACCCCGCTCCTTTTCGATGGCCATCCAGTCGGAGGCAGCATACCGAGCCGCTTTTCGTTGACGGATAGACCCCGCTTCATGTATGGCCCCGCCATAAAGCAGAAGTTTCTCAGTCAACGTAGTTTTACCGGCATCCGGGTGTGAAATAATTGCAAAGGTACGCCTCTTCTTTGCTTCATCGCTAATCCGTTGGCTGTGAAGCGCCGTATCTGTTATAGCCATCTTATTAATTGAACGTTCAAAATCAGGAAAGCATTAAATATACGGTTTTTTGAAATATTCTTCGAGAACTTTGTCTTAGTGCTTTATCATTGGCTAAAATCCAATTGTCAGTTAAGTCCTTTAGCCTTCTCATGTCACTTCACTCTTATAAATAAAGTCAGATGTATTACATTTCTATCAATTCATCAGACGAGCTTTTCAGGGCCCACTCTTCATTATTGGGCCGATTTATATCTTAAAAACCCGAATTTGGTCATAAAAAAGTCTTTTTGGAGCACAAAAAGAACTTTTACAAAACCGTATGTTCAGCCTTATTAATGCTCTTTACAGGGTCTGTCATTAAAAAAGTGTAAAAAATCAAACAGTTTAACTTATATAAATAAATGTTCAATTTTATGAATTAAAAAATAATTCTTACGTTATAAGCGAAGTTTAAAGGTTAATACTAAAGCACCGATAGTTATGAAGTTAACAAAAAAGTTCACAGCATTCTTTACTGCACTGTTTGCAATGGTCTTGGTCGCCGGACTAAATATATCTGTTGCGCAGGGAGACACTGTTGTTGATGTTATTAACTCTAGTGAGGATCACACCATTTTTTCTGATTTACTGGTAGAAACTGAGCTGGATAATGTAATAGCACAACAAGGCCCGTTTACAATAGTAGCGCCTACTGATGAAGCATTTGAAGCCCTCGGAGGCGAGCTTGATGAATTGAGAGCAAATCCCGATCAGCTCCAAAATGTAGTGATTGGTCACCTGTTTCAGGGTGAAGTTCCATCTGAAGATGTAGAACCTGCCCTGGGCATAGAAGTAGCTGACGGAGATATTCCAGCCTCCAATGGTCTTGTACATATTTCTAACGAAGTAATCATGGGTCAATAAACCTTTGATAAAAGTTTTGATCCCACGAAGCCGTTCCTCTTAGTTGAGGGCGGCTTTTTTTGTGCAACAGCATGCACTTAATATTAAAAGCCTCGTTTATTATTTTGCAAAACGAGGCTTTTGTCTTTTTGAATAGTGCTTTTCCAACAAAATAACAGTCTGAGCGATCATAGCGCCCCTACCTCTCCGTCAATTTCAACAGACTCCACACTTTCTAATTTATTCAATTCGGTAATCTGTGCACCAGTAACAGTAGCCGACAGAATATTACCCATGTAGGATTTGTAATTTTTAATCGGGAGCTCCCCGGCTGCTTTTTCATCGGTTAGAACTATCATCACCATAAACTTTTCATTCGGGTGGTCTGACGCTCTGCTCAGAAGATCTTTTGAAATTTTTGCCATGTTGATTCAGAAAAATGGAGTGCCCCAGCCCGGGGCACTCTTAATTTATGTTGATTAATAATAGATCATACAGTTCAGCATGAATTTACAACGTTGCCAGATCGCAGTTTATTAAACCGTACCCAAATGGTGTGTTATAACCGGCATCGCCCATATCACTCGCGGTGGATGTAATTTTTCGCTCAACATTCACAGGACTTATTCCGGGGAATTTTTCATAAATCAAGGCTGCGAGACCAGCCACATGCGGGCATGCCATACTCGTACCCGATTTGAACCCATATTCCCCGTTCAGAACAGTGGAACGAACACTCACACCCGGCGCTACCACCGTAACCTGGTTCCACTCCGAATGTTCACCACCCCTCGATGATGAAGCGGCTATGTGTCCGCCCTGGTTGATCGATCCCACAGCGATGGGACTGGCTTTGGATGTGCCCCGCTGGTAAGAATTTGCTGGCGAACCAACGTAGGGAAACGCCGTATGTCCGGAGTTACCGGTTGCTGCCACCACAGTGACACCGTGGTCCTGGCATTTTCTGATTGCGTTCGCATAAGCCACACGAGGCCCTACGCTTGCACCCAGGCTTAAATTGGCAACATGCATTTTGTTTGTGATGCACCATTCAAGCCCTGCAATCACCCATGACATCTGACCGCTGCCAGAATCGGCAAGAACTTTAACGGCATAAAGCCTGCAAAGAGGTGCAACACCTACAACACCGATAAAGTTATTGCGTGCGCCTACAATACCGGCACAATGTGTTCCGTGGCTGTGCCCATCATCGTAACTGGTAACTCCCTGTACGAACGAAGCTCCGCCGGAAATTACAAGATCAGGATGAGTGGCAATTCCCGTATCCAATACAGCAACATTCACTCCGCTGCCTCTTAATCCGCGGCTCCATGCTTCCGGAGCTTTTACCATACTGATATTCCAGGGTATGGGCTGCCGCGGAAGAATCGGTGGCGAAATAATGGGTGGGAATGGCAGGATCGGTTCAGGCCGGATCGGTACAGGCTTGATCGGAAAGCTTCTGGTCTGGGTTCCGTTGTGAAGGCCGTTACCTTTTCTGCCCAGGTGCATAATAGAGGAAAACATATCCATTAACGCATGCTCATAGCCATCCTGATAGCTATTTCCTTCCGTTATCTCACTGCTTCCAAGCCCATTGCTGACCAGATCGGTCTGCTCTTCTTCCTTGGTAAGTTCAAGCACATGTACTTCAATGTCTTCCTCAACAGCCAGAACAGACTCTTTCTTAACGAGCTTTGAATGTTCTTCGTCATCGAGTTCAATGGAACTGACCCCGATGTTTTCAAAGTGCAAAACATCATCTTTATCCGGAACCGAATCAGTTTCCATAAAAGAGATGCCTTCCTTACATTTGCTTTTGGAAACTCCCAAAATAGAACTTGCTTTGGATGAGTCCACATCCTGGTCCTTATAGGTTACCAGGTACCTTTTTGTTTTTTTCTCTGCCATGTTACCTCCTGTTTTTTTTCCTACTCTCTTACAGGCTTTTCGGATTCCGCCCATGTTTTTCAGTATGTGGCTTGATACTACCCCCACGTTCGCATTGAAAAGATCATTTCTCCCGGGCCGTTTTATTGCGGCTTTCTTTCTATGTAGAAAATCTTAAATCTTCCCCTTTAATTCGTCCGAATTTCTACCTATTTATTGTCTTTAATCGATGCATAAAACTTTTTTTTGTTACAGATATGCAATCAATTTTTTCAACAAAAAAATGTAAAGATAAATCAGTGATGATAACCCGGCCCTCTCACAAACCGGCCCGGCATCCTTCCGGTATGGCTGCCGATTTTGAGAACATGTCCCCCATTTACGAAAACATGCTCCACGCCTTTGGCATATTGATGCGGTTCTTCGAAAGTTGCATGATCCTGAATGGTACCCGGATTAAATATGACAATATCTGCAGAAAAAGGTTCTCCGCCGGTGCCGTCATAAATCACGCCATTTATAATTACAATACCGAATGTAGAGACGGTTTAGAAAAGAATAAAAACAAAATCATTTTACAAAACGTTACGCTGTTTGTGTATGTTATTTCATTGTTTTTCTTATTCACATTTCTTATCTCTGTAACAAGTTTCTGTTGAGCGGGTTTGCCTCAGAATTTTTTCGATTAATTAATAGTTAAATAACTGTTTTCACTATGAAATCTATGTTCAAATCTACAAATATTTTTTACATGCTGTTAACTGCAGCTTTGAGTTTTACTCTAATATCATGCGCATCAGACAGCAATGCCAACAACGACGATTGGGTATCTCTTTTTAACGGAGAAGACCTCACAGGGTGGGTGATTCCGGAAGGGGATGGTGGCCACTGGCAGGTTATAGACGGCGTAATCGATTACGATGCAATGAGCCAGGCCGAGGGAAGTAAAGACCTCTGGACCGAAGGCGAATATGAAGACTTTACCCTTCGAATCGACTGGAGAATAAAAGAAACACCGTTCATCAATGAAAATGTTCGGTTGGTTCTGCCGGACGGCAGCCACAAGCTGGATGAAAATGGTGAAGATATTCGAATGTCTGTACCAGACTCCGACTCCGGAATCTACCTGAGAGGAATGCCCAAAGCACAGGTGAATATCTGGACCTGGCCAATTGGCTCCGGTGAAGTTTATGGATACCGAATGGACTCCAGCATGCCCGATGAAGTACGAGCAGGTGTTACACCAAACAGACATGCTGACAACCACATAGGTGAATGGAATACGTTTGAAATTACAGTGATTGGAGACCGTCTTACTGTTGAACTGAACGGCTATACTGTGATTGAGGATGTACAACTTCCCGGAATTGAAGAACGGGGCCCAATCGGCCTTCAGCATCACGGACATTTAGTTGACGGAGAGTGGGCAAGTTCTCCATCCCTTGTTCAATTCAGAGATATCTACATCAGGGAATTGTAAGAAAATAAAAACTGCACAGTAAAAGCCCTCTGATCAATCCGGCAGTGGGCTTTTTTATTTTGTCTGATTTCCACTTACTGCCTATTTGGTCCATTTGTCCCAAATAAATAGTTTCCGGCTTTCACTCACTCCTGCTCCAGTAGCAAATTAGCCAGCTCTTCTCCCAGGTGATTTTCCATCAGCTCGCGATAACGTGTTGAGTTTATATAGCCGCCATTCGCCAAAAAGAACTCTTCCATCACTTCATGCCAGTCGCTTTCGAGCGGCATGATTACTCCAAACTGTTCCGATGCCTCGTCTCCTGCAGCATGCCTGCGAAGTGGATCTCCCCTTTCGGCCGCACGCCAGTAATTATAGATATCAACATAGGCAAAGTATCTGTTTTCAGCAGCTGTGCGCTCAATAATTTCGTTGTTGGAATGGGCATAAAGCATATCGGCCTGTGGAATGTATTGGTCCAATATACCTTGTAACCGGTCTTGATGAAGTGTGCCTTCAAAAGCGAGGGCATTCAGCCCGTCAAATGTGGATTCGATTTCTTCAAAACTGCTGATTTCGGGAACATCGCTATGAGTGATCAAAGAAGCGATATTGGTCATATAAGGCGGGCTGAAAGCAAGCTCACCCCTGCGTTCTTCTGTGATAGTGACATTGCCCACACCAAAAACTCCGCCCCCGGAAGTCTGAACAAAATAGTAGAACTCAGAGAACTGCTCAACCGGCTTGTAATGAATCCGGATTTCCACGTCATATTCTGAGTTAACATAATCCACAAAGTCGCGAACCAGTTCGATTGTAACCCCCGTCAGATTTCCACCTTCATCTTCATAAGAAAAACCATCGCTTGGAACATAAACCAGAGTGATGGTTCCGGTTCCGTGCTGATTCACATCATTCCAGGCTGCTCTTTTAGTGTCTGATACTTCGGAATCTCCGTTTCCGCAATTGGTGATTAAAAGTGTTATTAGTATAAATATCAGAATTCTCATTTAATTACTGTTGGTTGAATTTCATTCTGCACATAACCTGAATTATTCCCAAACTATTACTGATAATATATTTAAAATTAATAATAACAATTGTTTAATTTAATATAGAGCAAAAAATTAATTCAATTATTCTTTGGTGAATAATTCAGGTTAAATAAGAGGCTGGCTCAACAAAAACAAGCATCCATAGAAAATGATTTATTTGACTTGAAGCGGAACGGAATGGAGTTTATTTTTGGTTAAACATTAAATTAATTAATATTAACTCAAATATAGCAAAATGAGTACAGCAACATTAACCAAGTGGGCGATAGATACCGCTCATTCAGAGATCAATTTCAAAGTAAAGCATCTTGTAATATCAACAGTTACAGGAAAGTTTAATAAATTTGATGCAGTTCTTGAATCGGAAAATGATGATTTTGAAGATGCACATATCCGCTTTGAAGCCGACATTGACAGCATCGACACGAATAACGAAGACCGGGATAATCACCTCAAATCGGATGATTTCTTCAATGCTGAGGAGCATCCCAAACTTACTTTTGAGTCACGATCATTTAAAAAATCCGGGAAAAATGAATATAAGTTGATTGGTGATCTTACGATTCGCGGAAACAGAAAAACAGTAGAGCTGGATGCAAATTACGGTGGCACTGTTCAGGATCCATACGGACAAACCAAGGCAGGATTTGAAGTCTCAGGAAAAATCAACAGAAAAGAGTTTGGTTTGAAATGGGATGCTGTTACCGAGGCTGGTAACCTGGTTGTTTCAGATGAAGTGAAACTGGTCTTGAGTGTACAGTTTGTAAAAGAGGAAGAGTAAATTACCCCGATTATTTTTTTCTTAAAGTAAAAAAGCCCAAATCATGATTGATTTGGGCTTTTTTAATATCAGTTGAAAGGAATAAATCTGAAGAAATCAGTATCGGTAGTGATCTGGTTTGAAAGGGCCTTGCTTCGGAACACCGATATATTCGGATTGTTCGTCCGTAAGTTCTTCTATCTCTACGCCGATTTTTTTGAGATGAAGCCTTGCAACTTTTTCATCAAGATGTTTCGGTAGCACATGGACACCAATCTCGAAATCTTCGTTCCAGAGAGCGATTTGAGCCAGTGTCTGATTGGTAAAGCTGTTGCTCATCACAAAACTCGGGTGCCCGGTTGCGTTACCGAGGTTCATCAGGCGGCCCTGTGAAAGAAGAACGATCTCTTTTCCGTCCTCAAACCGGAACAGGTCAACCTGTGGTTTGATGTTCTCTTCTTCGGTATTTTCTTTGAGCCACTTTACATCAATTTCATTATCGAAATGGCCAATATTACCGACAATAGCCTTGTCTTTCATCAGCTTAAAGTGTGCGCCGGTTAAAATATCTTTATTACCAGTGGCTGTTACGAAGATATCACCTTCCACAGCGGCATCTTTCATTCGTTTTACTTCGTAGCCGTCCATAGCAGCCTGCAGGGCACAGATTGGATCAATTTCCGTAACAATCACGCGGGCACCGGCTCCTCTCAGAGAAGCTGCCGATCCTTTACCAACGTCGCCGTATCCGGCCACAACAGCAACTTTACCTGCCATCATCACATCGGTTGCACGGCGAATTGCGTCTACACACGACTCGCGGCAGCCATATTTATTATCGAACTTGGACTTTGTAACTGAATCGTTTACGTTAATGGCGGGAACAGAAAGGGTTCCTTTTTTCATGCGCTCGTAAAGCC
>SL_3KL_010_SEDDRAFT_10000743_pt1 | contig 28121 bp, 21 predicted proteins | sample SodLakKL_010_SED_2_FD_10381 | JGI IMG/M metagenome (IMG submission 10381)
CGGGCAGGGCGGCAAGCCGCTGGCGCGGGTGACAGGTGCCGATTGCTATATCCCGCTGGCCGATGCGGCCAACCTGGTGCTGGCCGGCGAGGAGCAGTTGTTGGCCGCCTGTCGAAAGATAATGGCCTGAACGACCCCGATTGGGGAGCCGTAAGATTTTGCCTTCAGGCGATGGATCGGTCTTGTGATTTCCAAGCACCAAGCACCAAATCACAATCTGTCGAATGACCGAAATTCCAATGTTCGAAACGGAGGTGGAGGTGCTTTGATGAGGCTCCGGTGGCCTGCAGTGGGCGAGGGGGTGCCGCTCGCTGCATCGCAAGCCACCGCATTTGGAGCCCACGAAAACGGGTCAAGTTCAGCTTGTGGTTGTTGACTCGGGTTGTGGGAGGTCGAGGTTGGTGTCGTAGCGCTCGATCAATTCGTCGATGTCGATGCCGTAGGAATACAGCCAGCCCTGGACGAGAATCGGTTCGAGGGTGGACAGGGATTGTGCCTGCGCCTTCGTTTCGACTCCTTCGATGACCACGTCCAGGCCCAGCTCGCGGGCCAGCTCGGTAATGCGCGGCACCAGGGCCGCCTTGGGGCTTTCCGTGGCCACCGCGGCGGTGAACAGGTGGCTGATCTTGATACCGTCGACGTCCATGTCATTGAGGTAGGCCAGCCCGCAGTACCCGATACCGAAATCGTCGGCGTAGACCTTGAATCCCCTCCTGGAAAGCTGTTCGATGCGCTCGTGCGCTGATTCATTCTCGACCATGGTGCGCTCGGTGATTTCGATGAACACCTGTTCGGGACGCACGCCGCGTTCGATCAGTTCGCGATCGAGCTTGTCGAGTAGCGCGTCGTCATCGAGTTCGGACGGGGCGATGTTGATGGCGATGACGCACTCGGGATTGCGTTTGAGCCAGGGGGAGAGTTCCTCACCGATGGTGCGGATCATCTTCGCGCTGACCTGACCGATCAGACCGGTCCGCTCGGCCAGCGCGATGAATTCCTCGGCGGGTAGTTGTTCGTCGTCGTTGTCCCGCCACCGCGCCAGTGCCTCGAAGCCGACCAGGCGGTGATCCGGCAGTCGGATGATGGGCTGATAGACCGTGCTGATCCAGTCATTATCCAGGGCCTGACGCAGTCGCTGTTCCGGGGTGTCTTCGCGTCGAAGTCCCATGAAGACGAGCAGAAACAGGGCGAATCCCGCCGCACCGCCGAATCCGGCCATGACCAGACGTGTCTGCGGCTGCCATTGGCCTAACGGGTCCTTGCCGACATGCAGCATGATGCACAGGCCGGTGCTGTCGCTGCAGCGCACACTGGACAATCCGTCCTGGGTCAGGGCCACGTCTTCGTGAAACGAGTGCCAGGTCGAGTCACTCGCTGGTTTTGAACTCAGGTAAAGGGTTGCCGCATCCATGGCGGCAGTCAGGTCCATCACGACCTCGGGATCGACCAGCGCGTTGAAACGCCGGCCCTCAATGACCATGGTTCGGGTGCCCTCTCCGGCCAGTACCTCGCGATCGGTCTTCAGGCCCAGGTCGCCGGCAATCCGAATGTCCGGCGGGCTCCCGCGGTACGGGCGTTCGAGTTCTCCCAGTGCCGTGCTGCAGTGAAGCCTGGATTGTTCGATGCGGCCGATATCGCGCAGAAAGCGGGCGTTGAAGACCTGCGTGCGCATGGCGAGCAGCTCGTCCTCACTGCACCGCGTCGATTGCAGGTCGTCGAGTTCACCGAAGATGCGTCGGGCTTCCGAAACGATGTCATCGAAGCGGGCGGCCAGTCGCAGGCTGGTGGCATCCAGATCGGCCTGGATCTGTTGCCGTGCCATGTGACCGGCACCGGCATGCCCGAGTACCGTTCCGACCAGGATCAGCACGACAGCCAGCACAAGCGGCCAGCCGAGTTCAGCCGGATGCCGGGACCGGTGGGTCAGAGTCGATGTGTCATGACGGCTTTTTCGGGCCGACGACTTGCTGGTATGGTCGGTCATCGGGTGGTTGCAGCGTTCGGGGCCTGCCCTCGACAGTGCCTGGTGAAAATACTGTAGCACAGCCTCGAGTCGAGCCCATTGACCGGCTATCGCGCGCCAGGGGAACGTTGCCAGGGATCACCGGCATCGGGTGAGCCGGGCCGCTGGCGACCACAGTTTCGAAACATCGCGACGGCCGCTGACATGGAGGGGTTGAAGAACTCCTGCACGGTGGGCGGCCGAATCGATGAGCAAATGACCTGGCCGTCGGCCATTACGGTCCGGGACTGAAAGCTGCCGTCGGTCTCATGCCAGTACTGGCTGCTGGCGGTGACGGTGCCGACGTAGGCGTTCATCCACCCGACGGTGCCGGGAAGTCGCGGAATCTCCCGGAACGTCATGCCCGAAGATTCACCGGCATGGTCATCCCGTGTGATCGATGCTCTTGCCGCTTCCAGCGCCTGGCCGCGGATGTCGGAAACATTGGTGGATGGCTGCTCTAACGGTTCCGGCGCGGGCGCATGCGGGACCTGGAGCGGTTCGACGACTGCCACCGCCTGCTNTTCATCGGTGGCCTGCTCGCTGGCTGCAGGGGGCGGTGCCTGGAGGTCGGGCTTGTCCGGTACTTCCCGGGCGGGGGGCGGAACCAGGCTGATGCTGCGCTGCCCGGTGCGGGGAGGCGGGTCGGAGTCGGCCACGGGCAGGGCAAGCAGCAATAGATGAGCGAGCAAAGAGCATGCCAGGATCAGTGCTGGTTTGCTGTCATGTGCTTGGCCTTTCTGCATGGCTGAGGCAGTGAGTCGGACAACGGTTGCGGATGCGGCGATGGTAGACTACTGCCTTTCGCGTTAAGAGGATGAAAGATGGGATTCCAGCATGTAAAAATGCCCGAATCGGGCGACAAGATTCGCATCGAAGATGGCCGACTGATCGTCAGTGACGAGCCTGTTCTGGGCTTCATCGAGGGTGACGGTATCGGTGCCGATATCACCCCGGCGTGCATGAAGGTGTGGAACGCGGCTGTCGAGAAAGCCTATGGCGGCAAGCGGCGCGTTCACTGGGCCGAACTCTATCTTGGCGAGAAGGCTGCCGGCATCTATGACGGCGATTACTTCCCCCAGGAAACGCTCGATGCCATCAAGGAACTCAACGTGGCCATCAAGGGCCCGCTCACCACGCCGGTGGGCGAGGGCTTCCGGTCACTCAACGTGTCGCTGCGCCAGACCCTGGACCTTTACGCCTGCGTGCGTCCGGTCAAGTGGTACCAGGGCGTGCCGTCGCCGCTGAAGAAGCCGCACGAAGTCGACGCCGTTATCTTCAGAGAGAACACCGAGGACGTGTACTGCGGGCTGGAGTACGAATCGGGTACGCCGGAAAACGAAAAGCTGGCGAAGTTTTTGCGCGAGGAAATGGGCGCGGAGTTCTTCGAGGGCGCCGGTATCGGCATCAAGCCGATTTCCTCGNACGGCACCAAGCGCCTGGTGCGCAAGGCCATCCAGTACGCCATCGACAACAACCGCGAGTCGGTCACCCTGGTGCACAAGGGCAACATCATGAAGTTCACCGAAGGGGCGTTCCGCAAGTGGGGTTATGAACTGGCCGCCGAGGAATTCGGCGACGTCACCATCACCGAAGATGAGCTCTGGGAAAAGCACGACGGCAAGCGTCCGGAAGGCAAGATCGTGATCAAGGATCGCATTGCCGACATCATGTTCCAGCTTATGCTGCTTCGTCCGGCCGATTTCGACGTGCTGGCGACCATGAACCTCAACGGCGACTACCTTTCCGACGCGCTGGCGGCCGAGGTCGGCGGCATGGGCATTGCCCCGGGTGCCAACATGGCCGACAACGTGGCCGTGTTCGAAGCCACCCACGGCACGGCGCCGAAGTATGCCGGACAGGACAAGGTCAACCCGAGTTCGCTGCTGTTCTCCGGTTGCATGATGTTCGACTATATCGGCTGGCCCGAGGTCACCAAACTGATCGAGGACGCTTTCGAGAAGGTTGTCGGCGACAAGGTCGTGACCTACGACTTCGCCCGCCAGATCGAAAACGCTACCGAGGTCAAGACCAGCGGCTTTGCCGATGCCCTCGTCGACGCCATCAACAAGAGCTGACGCCGTGAACGGGGAATGGTCTCTGGCCCGCGATGCGCTGGCCGAGACCGATCCGGAGCGCAAATGCGGGCTGGTCGACCAGCTGGCCGAGCGGATCGGCGACGGGCAGTGGGTTCCCTCCGATCCCGGCGCTCCGGGGCTACTTGCCTGCGGTCGACCCGGTCGGCCGCAGCTGGTCAGCCCACGCGAGTTGCCCAAGCGCGGCCTGGGCTCGGTGGAGGGGCGTGTGGCGCTTGTCCACGCCATCGCCCATATCGAATTCAATGCCATCAATCTCGGTCTGGATGCCGCACTTCGATTCGACGGCATGCCCGACGAGTTCTACCGCGACTGGTTGCGGGTGGCTCACGACGAGGCGCGCCACTTTCGCATGCTGCGGCAACGGCTGATCGAGCTGGGTTCGGACTACGGTGAACTGCCGGCCCACAACGGCTTGTGGGACATGGCCGAGAAGACCGCGCACGATGCCTTGATCCGCATGGCGCTGGTGCCGCGAGTCCTCGAGGCTCGGGGCCTGGACGTCACACCGGGCATGATCGAGCGGCTCCGGCAGGTCGACGATCTCGATACGGTCGAACTGCTTGAAGTGATCCTCGAGGAGGAAGAGGAGCATGTGGCCATCGGTACCCGGTGGTTCCAGTATTGTTGCGAGCTGCGTGGCGTCGACCCGGATTCGACGTTTGATGCCCTGCTCAAGCGTTACTACGCCGGCCAGTTGCGCGGCCCGTTCAACCTGCCCGCGCGCCGGCGAGCGGGGTTCAGCGAGCCGGAACTGGAGCGTTTGCAGGCGCTGGGACGTTAATCGAACATGGCCGTGAAGCAGGAGCAACTCGAGGTCGCCCTGGTACAGAGCGACCTGCGTTGGCAGGATCCCGAGGCCAATCGTCGCCACCTGGGGCAGTTGATGGATCGTCAGCCCGGCTGCGATCTTTACGTGTTGCCGGAAACCTTCACTACGGGATTTCTCGGCGATGCCGGCGTGACCGCCGAGCGCATGGACGGGCCATCGGTTACCTGGATGCACGATCAGGCCCGCGAGCGGGATGCTGCGATCTGCGGCAGCCTGGTGATCGTCGACGAGAGCGGTCTGCGACGTAATCGCTTCGTTTTTGCCTCACCCCGGGGCGAGCTTTACCACTACGACAAGCGGCATCGGTTCAGTTTTGGCGGAGAGGATGAGCGCTATGCTGCAGGTGATCGTCCAGTGGTGGTCGACTGGCAGGGTTGGCGCATCGATCTGCAGGTCTGCTACGACCTGCGCTTTCCCGTCTGGTGCCGTAATGATCGCAATTTCGATATCCAGCTGTTCGTCGCCAACTGGCCGGCACCGCGGGTCGAAGCCTGGCGTGCTCTGCTCAAGGCCAGGGCGATCGAGAACCAGGCTTACGTCATCGGCGTCAACCGCAGCGGGGTCGATGGCAATGATATTGCTTACCCGGGTTGTTCCGGCGCCTGGAGCATGGAAGGCCACCGCCTGGTCGAACTCGGAGCGGCCGAAGCCGTGGTGCGGGTCAGCTTCAGTCGCGATCAACTCGAGAAGTTTCGCGACCACTTCAGGTTTCTGGCCGATGCCGATACTTTCCGGTTGAAGGATCTCTGAGCAGTTCAGTCCATTCGGGTCCTGATCACTCCCACCCCGAGTCCTTCGATGGCGAAATCGTCGTGCCTGCTGACAAGCACGTCCTCGTGACGGGGATTCTCGGCTTGCAGGCGAATACCCCGACCGCGTCGCTGAAGACGCTTCACCGTGACCTCGTCGTTGATGCGGGCGACCACGATCTGGCCCGACCGGGCCTCCGGCGTGCGGTGTACGACGAGAAGATCGCCGTCATTGATACCGGCGTTGACCATGCTGTCGCCGTGTACGCGCAGTGCGTAATCGGGACGCGGCTTGAACAGGCTGGGATCGATATGAATGTCATCTTGCCGATTCTCGACCGCCAGTAGCGGCGATCCGGCGGCCACCCTGCCGATGACCGGCATGGTCTGGGAGTTTCGGGACCCCGCAGTCGTCTCGCCGCGATGCAGGGGAACGATGCCTCGTGCCGTGCCGGTGCGCAGCTCGATGGCGCCACGGGCAGCGAGTGCACGCAGGTGGCATTGCGCGGCATTGGGAGAGGCGAAGCCGAAGTGCTCGACGATCTCGGCCCGGGTCGGCGGCAAGCCGTCGACCTGCATGCACTGCTCGATGTAGTCGAGTATCTCTTGCTGGCGTCGGGTCAGCTTCATGCCCATTACTGTATCAAGAAACAGTAATGGGCAAGTGCTGATTCATGGCACCCGTGGCCTTGGAGTCGGGATCGTCAGCGTGTGATGATGATATGACCCGACACGCGAGTTCTCGGGCCACGGTAGGGATGCCGGTAGTGTGGCCACCACGGGTCGTACCACCAGGGATCGTAATAGTGGTAGACCACATCGGGGCGCGGAGCCCACAGGTGAAACACATCGGCGTCGAGACGCGGGTAGCGATACTCGAACTCTCCGATGGTTCCATGAGTGAATCCGGTAAGTCGACCGGTGACAGTGATCTCGCGCCCATTGAAGAATATGGCCGGATCCAGGAAGCCGTCACGACAGGCAAGAAATCTCCCCCGCGCGATATCGGTGGCCCTCGGCCGCATTGCGCGGTCCAGTTCACGGGCCAGCACCTCGACGCAGGTCTCGTCGCGGCCCGTGCTCGTATCGACCACGATGCCACCCCAGCGTACCCGTGCGCCGACTGAACGCTCGGTTGACTGGTCAGGCTGAAAATCCGGGTAATCTCCGGCCAGCGGCGCCGGAACCGTGGCACAGCCGGTGAGAAGTACAAAAATGGCCGCAGCAAGCGTGATGCCCAGGCTGTAACGGATACGACTCGACATGATGGCTTTTGCTCCTGCCAGGCTATCGTCAGGGGTGTCCTGATTTCATTAGACGCTATTCAGTGCGCCGGGTTCGTTCGGACTGACCGGTTTGAACGCCTTGCTGTGCTCGATGAACAGCTCGGCATGGCCGGCGGGGTCGGGGCCGTAACGTGCTTTGCCGAAATGCTCGGCCAGTCTCTCGAGTTCGGCGGCCTGATCGGGCATGATGCCGGCGGCGTGCTTGAGAAGCTCAAGGGGCGTTTCCCCGCCCGTTCGACGGACCCCGGTGCGATGCAGTCGACGCTCGAGCCTGTGCCAGGCCCGCAAGAGCGGGTCGCGATGGCGCCAGGACCTGCCAAGCACAACCAGGGTGATGGCGGCGATGACCATCGCCATCGCGACGACCATGATCACGGCGATGGTCCCGGGGCGGGTATCCGGCATGCCCAGCCGTTCGAGGAAGCGTTGCTGGCGCTCGGCATCGAAGCCGAGAATCCAGCGATTCCACAGGTGCTGGAAGCGGTCGTAACGGTTGCGCAGGGTACGCAGCCACTCGGTATCCAGCATGTGGCGACTGTGACCGACGGCGCTGCGGGAGCCTTGTTCGATGCGCTCCGGAGCGACGGCAGAGGTCGGGTCGACCCGGGTCCATCCGGACCCTTCCAGCCACACTTCGGTCCAGGCGTGTGCGTCCGACTGGCGGACCAGCAGGTATTGTCCGTTCGGTTGCCAGAACCCGCCCTGGTACCCGGTAACCACACGGGTGGGAATGCCGGCTGCGCGCATCAGGATGGCGAAGGCCGAGGCGTAGTGCTCGCAATAGCCGACGCGCAGATCGAACAGGAATTCGTCGGTGCCGTGGCGCCCGGTCGGTGTGGTCTCCAGGCTGTAGTAGAACTCTTCTTCGTTGAACCAGCGCAGCACGGCCATGATGAGCTCACGGTCGTCGGGATAGCGTTCGCGCAGTTCCTGCGCACGGTCCAGCGTACGGGGATTGCGCTCGGGAGGCAGCGACAGCGCTTGGCGTTGCAGGCTCTCATGCAGCTCGGGCATGTCGATGAAGTCGGGGTTGCTGACCATCTCGTATTGCTTCAGGCTCGTGACCGGCCGCTGATCGACAACCTGGTAGTCGAGACTGATGTGGGCCTCGGCCGGTGCGTTGACCGGGTAGTCGAGCACGAACAGCCAGCGCTGTTCGTGGGGTTCGAGCTGGATGCTGTAGCGGATGGCATCCGAATCGGCCGGCACCGGAATGGCCGGCTGGCGCGAGGCGAACTGCGACTGTCGCCAGGTGTTGCCGTCGAAGTGCCACAGCACGGGGCCGCGCCAGTAGCGGTCCTGGGGTGGTGGAGGCTGGTCGTCGAATTCGGCCCGGAACGCGGGTGAGTCGTCCAGGAAGAGGTTGGCGATGCTGCCGGGCGACATGCTGTCGGACAGGCCGGTGCGCCCGTCCATCACCTGTTCGGGCAAGCCCCACAGCGGTTGCGCCAGGCGCGGAAAGAGCACGAACAGGGTCAGTGCCACCGGCAGCGCGGCCATGACCATGACCGCCCCCTGCCGGATCAGTGAGCGATGATCGGGATCCGCCGTGTTTCTGCCGGTCAGCGTGCTGTCCTCGTAGCGCTGAATCTGGATCAGTGCCACGACGGCCACCATGGCGCCGGTGGCCAGGTAGACGAGGTAGAACAGGCGCTCGTTGAACAGGAACTGCGTGGCGATCAGGAAAAAACACACCGAGGCGACCATGCGCAGGTCGCGGATGCGGAACAGCTCGAACATCTTTGCAGCGAGCATGACGCACAGCAGCGTGGCCGCTGTCCGTCGGCCCCACAAGGCGCCCAGCGTGAAGACCACCAGCGCGACCGCGCCCAGGGTCAGAAGAATGCGCAACCAGCGTGGCGGTGGGCGCCAGCCGTAATGCGCTGCGGCCAGTCGCCAGGCTGCAGCCGCCACGATCAGGACAGCCAGGCCGGTCGGCATGGCGGCCAGATGCGGCAGGGCGGCGACCAGCATGGCGGCCACTGTCCAGCCGACGGTGTGCAAGGGAATGGCTTGCTCGGGAAGTTTCACAACTCGGCCAGGGCGCGCAAACAGCGCTTGCGATGGGATGGGCCATGATCGGGCCCGAGTTCAAGCGATCCCAACTGAAGGGTCCAGGTGCGATCGAGCTGCTCGGCTTGCAGCACCCAGGCGGTGACGATGGAGATGCGGGATTCCAGATCCCGTGCCGGCGCACGGTCCAGTGTCAGTACCAGTTCCGGTGCCTGTTCTTCGCGAAACTCTCGTGAAAGCAGGTCCTGGTGGCGCTGACTGGCTTTCCAGGCGATGCGATGCAGGGGATCACCTTCGCGCCATTGCCTGAGGCTGTAGAAGTCCTCGCCTTCGACCTGATGGCGCTGTTCACGTCCACCCGGGCCGCCGCCACCTTCCGGCAGTGGCGGCGGTCGTTCGGCCGGTTGCGGCCAGACCAGGTAGGGTCGATCGGGCCAGAACCAGGCCCATGCACGAAACAGCCCCAATGGATGGGTGGTCTCGATGCGCATGCGACCGGGACGGTGCCAGCCACGCTGGTGGGTAAGGAGCGGCACGGTGATGCTGACAGCGCTTGAGTCGTCGATGTCGATGCCGACCCGTTTCACTTCATGCCGAACGTAAAGCGACGGTCGCGGTCGTTCGTCGGTGCTTTGCAGGGATAGCTGGTAATGGGCAGTCTGGCCGGCATGCACCGGGTTGGCCATGCCGCCGCGAATGGCCAGCTTGTGCAGGTTGCGAAAGGCAAGCAGCATGGAATTGACCCCGAGCCCCGCGACAATGAAGGTGGTCAGCAGGCCGAGGTTGTTGTTGAAGTTGAGGCTGCCGATCAGCATGGCGCCCATCAGCAGGCCCAGCATCCAGCCGAAGCGGGTCGGCAGGATGAAAATCTGGCGGTAGGCCAGTTGCAGGGGTGGATGAATGGGAGCGCGTCGTCGCAGCCAACTCTCCACCAAACGCTGCCAGGTATTTTTCAAACCCGGGCGGTTACCCGGCGCGGCGGTCTGCGCCATGTCAGGGGACGGGCGTGTTGGCCAGGATGTCGGCGACGATGTCATCGCCGCTCATGCCGGACTCGGCCAGTGGTTGCAGCCGATGAGCAGCCAGCGCCGGGAAAACCTGCTTGACGTTGTCGGGCAGGCAGAAATCCTGCTGACGCACCAGGGCGTGAGCGCGGGCGCACTGGATCAGTGCCAGCGACGCCCTGGGCGACAGTCCGGCCTGAACCGCGGCATGTGCACGACTGGCCGCGATCAGCGCCTGAATGTAGTCCAGTACCGGTTCGGCGACGTGCAGTCCGGTGGCGGCATCGATGAGTTCGCCGATGCGCTCCGGGTCGAGCACCGGTTGCATGCTTTCAAGCAGGCTGCGGCGGTCCGGCTCGACCAGAAGACGCCGTTCCTCGGCTGCCGACGGGTAGCCGATTCGCGTTCGGAGCAGAAAGCGGTCGAGCTGCGAGTCGGGCAGGGGATAGGTGCCGGTCAGGTCCAGCGGATTCTGGGTGGCGATGACAAAGAACGGTCTCGGCAGCGGATGGGTCTGTCCGTCGACGGTGACCTGGCCCTCGGCCATGGCTTCGAGCAGGGCCGACTGGGTGCGCGGCGTGGCGCGGTTGATCTCGTCGGCCAGCACCACGTTGGCGAACACCGGGCCGGGCCGGAACTCGAAAGACTCGTCATCGCGTCGGAAGACCGACACGCCGACGATGTCGGCCGGCAGCATGTCGCTGGTGAACTGGATGCGCTGCCAGTTGCCGCCGACGGCCAGCGAAAGCGCCTGCGCCAGCGTCGTCTTGCCGACGCCGGGCAGGTCTTCGATCAGCAGATGGCCGCCGGCCAGCAAGGCGCTGAATGCCAGGTCGACAACCTCGGGCTTGTCGACGATGACCTCGTTGACGGCAGCTCGGGCGCGTGCAAGGTCGGCGGCCAATTGTTCCGGACGAGCCGGTCTGCGCGGAGCCGATTCGCTCATTCGTCGAGCAGGGAGTTGACCTTGGCGGCGCAGATGAAATCGTTCTCGCTCAGGCCGTCAATGGCATGGGTGGTGAAGTTCACCAGGCAGAAGTTGTAACCGGCCTCGAAGTCCGGGTGGTGGGCTTCCTGGTTGGCGATCCAGGCCATGGCGTTGATGAAGGCCATGGTCTTGTAAAAGCCCTTGAACTCGAAGCGCCTGTAGATGGTCTTGCCGGCATCGTCGACTTGCCAGCCTGGAACCTGGGGCAGCAGCTCTTCGATGCGATTGCGCTCCAGCGGGCTGGTGCCGCCTTCGCAGGGCACACATTTTTTTTCGGTCAGGGTGTTATCGCTCATGGTCAGGCTGCTTCCTTGTTCTTGGGTGGATACGTGGGTTCGAATTGGCCGAGCGCGCGTGCCTTGCGGATCAGGCTGATGAGGTCCTCACCGGCCAGGCCGAACAGGTCATCCATGCGCTCGAGGATGTAGTAAACGGTCTGGTAGATGTCGATCCGGTAGGGTGTTCTGAGTGCATCGATCGGGTCGAAGGGGCGACGCATCGGTTCGTCGCTTTCCAGCGAATACACGGTTTCGCCCGGTGAGGATGCAATGCCGCCGCCGTAGATGCGAGTGCCTTGCGGCGTGTCGATCAGCCCGAACTCGACGGTAAACCAGTACAGGCGCGCGAGAAAGACACGTTCCTTCTTGCTCGCCTTGATCCCGGCCAGCCCGTAGGCGTGCGTGAAGTCGGCGAAGGCCTGGTGGGTCAGCATGGTAGTGTGGCCGAAGATCTCGTGGAAGATGTCCGGCTCCTGCAGGTAGTCCATTTCCTCGCGCGAGCGAATGAACGAGGCAGCCGGGAACTTCTTTTCCGACAGCAGCTTGAAGAAGCGGTCGAAGTTGATCAGTGCCGGCACCGGAGCAACCTCCCAGCCGGTACGCTCATACAGAACCCTGGAGACTTCCCTGGGCTGGGGAATCCGGTCGGTGGGCAGATCGAGAATATCGAGGCCGTCCAGGAATTCCTGGCAGACCCGACCGTCGATGATGTCGATCTGGCGTGCATACAGGTCGCGCCACACGCTATGCTCTTCATCGCTGTACGGGATGATCCCGTTCTCGTCAGGCACCTTGGCTTCGTACTTGGTTGATTTGCCCATGCGTACCTCCTTGAAAATTTTGCAACGAGTTTACCATCCGACATGGCCGACCCGATGAAAACCGGTGCTGATCGCTGGCCGGGGGCGACCTGGTATGAGGCAACGAGCCGTGAGCGAAAGTTCGACCGGGTGAGCGGCACGCGTCGCTGTCGGGTGGCCGTCATCGGTGCCGGGCTGGCCGGTATTGCGACGGCGCTGGGCCTGATCGAGCGCGGTGAAACGGATGTCTGTGTCCTCGACTCCGACAGCCCCGGTGCCGGGGCATCCGGGCGCAACGGCGGTTTCGTGTTTGCCGGGTATTCGCTCGACAACGATGCCCTGATCAGCCAGCTCGGTGCCAATCGGGCACGCACGCTGCACGGCTGGACGCGAGAAGCCGTTCATCTGATTCGAGACCGCATCGATCGTTACGGCATCGACTGCCAGGTCAACGACGCCGGAGTGCTTCTGGCCGACTGGTTCGGCGATGACGACAGGCTGAACGGGTTTGCCGAACGAATGCGCGAGCAACTCGGTTTTCTGCTCGATCCGGTCGAGCGCAAGTCGATGCAAGGCTACGTTGCGACTCGTCGTTACGGCGCGGGATTGCATGAACCGGGCAGCTTTCATTTTCACCCGCTTCGACACATGCAGGGGCTGGCCGGGGTGATCGAACAGGCCGGCGGTGCAGTGCTGGCTGAAAGTGCCGTGCGATCCATTGATCGTGCCGACGGGCGCTGGCGCCTGCGCTGCGACGACGGTGAGGTCGAGGCCGACGAAGTGGTGCTTGCCACCGGTGGTTATGACCGCCGNCTCTACCGGCCGGTGCAGCGCGCCCTGCAGCCGGTGGCGACCTACATCGCCGTGACCGAGCCACTNGGCGAGATGCTCAAGGAACTGATGCCGAAACCGGTGGCCGTCTACGATACGCGCTTTGCCTTCGACTACTACCGGCCGTTGCCGGACAGCCGGCTGTTGTGGGGTGGGCGCATTTCCATGGCGGCGCGCTCGCCCGCGGCTATCCGTCGCCTGATGGCGCGCGATATTCGGCGAGTATTTCCGAGCCTGGGCGGTATTCGCTTCGAGCATGCCTGGGGTGGCTGGATGAGCTATGCGCGTCACCAGATGCCACTGCTGGGGCAACGGCCCGACGGGCTATGGCACGCGTTGGCCTTCGGCGGTCACGGCATGGCGACAACCACCCTGGCCGGTGAGGTCATGGCCGAGGCGCTGACCGGCAATGATTTGCGGCTGCGGGAGTTTCGGCGTTGGCCGTCCCGGTGGGCGGGCGGTGCGGCTGGCCGGGCTGCCATTCAGGGCCATTACTGGAGGTGCCAGGTGAGCGACTGGCTGCGTGACCGTGTTGGTGCTCGGGATTAGCGTTTGTAGGAAATATCCTACAAACAGAGGGGCGTTTTCTTACATGTTTTCAGGCAAATCTGCCGCTGTTCATTTTCGTGATGAATGTCAAACTGTGACTCAACGGTTGGTAGGAAAGCCCGTTTGCTGGTACGGGCGCACCCCGGGGCTTCAGGCCCTGTTGGGGGTTGGGCGGCACGGCTCCCCGCTGTGCCGCCTTTTTTTGTGGTCGCCAAATGGGGGATCCGTAAATCCCTCACCTTTATGCGATGGATCGCTCTCCGAAGTCCGAAAGTCCACGCACCAAGCACCAAATTCCAATGTCAGAAACGGTGCTGGAGGTGCCTTGACGCGCCTCCAGCGGTTTGCAGCGGGCGAGGGGACGCCGCGCGCTGCATNGCAAGCCACCGGCTATGGCCGGTGGCCGTTGAATGTCCGGTTCAGACCCGTTCAAAAATGCCGGCCGCGCCCATGCCGGTGCCGATGCACATGGTGACCATGCCGTAGCGCTGCTGGCGGCGCTGCAGGCCGTGGATCAGCTTGGCCGACAGGATCGCGCCGGTGGCGCCCAGCGGGTGGCCCAGGGCAATGGCACCGCCGAGCGGGTTGATCTTGTCCGGATCCAGTCCGGTATTCCGGATCACTGCCAGCGCCTGGGCGGCGAAGGCCTCGTTGAGCTCGACCCAGTCCAGTTCGCCCTTGCCGATGCCGGTCTGCTTGAGTACCTTCGGAATCGCTTCGATGGGGCCGATGCCCATCACTTCCGGCGGCACGCCGGCCACGGAGAATCCACGGAAGACGGCCAGCGGTTTCAGGTTGAGTTCCTTGACCACACGCTCCGAGACCAGGATCAGTGCCCCGGCACCATCGGACATCTGCGAGCTGGTACCGGCGGTGACCGAACCCTTGGCATCGAAGACGGTTCTCAGCTTGCCCAGCGCTTCGGGCGTGGTATCGCGGCGCGGGCCTTCGTCGGTGTCGACGACCGTTTCGACCTCACGCACCTGGCCGGTCTTCGGGTCGGGTACGCGGTTGGTGACGGTGACCGGGCGGATCTCGGTGAACTCGCCACCGTCGATGGCCGCGACGGCCTTCTGGTGGGACTGGTAGGCGAACTGGTCCTGGTCTTCGCGGCTGACCTTCCACTGTTGCGCCACCTTCTCGGCGGTAATGCCCATGCCGTAGGCGATGGCGGCATTGTCGTCTTCGAATACCTTGGGGTTCATCGCCACCTTGTGGCCCATCATGGGCACCATGGTCATGGTTTCGGTACCGGCGGCGATCATCACGTCGGCCTCGCCCAGGCGAATGCGGTCGGCGGCCATGGCCACCGTCTGCAAGCCCGAAGAGCAAAAGCGGTTGACGGTCACGCCCGGCACGCTGTGCGGCAGGCCGGCCAGAAGCGCGCCGATGCGGGCCACGTTCATGCCCTGTTCGGCCTCGGGCATGGCGCAACCGACGATCACGTCCTCGACCCGCGCCGGGTCAAGCTCCGGTACTTCGGCCAGCGCGGCCCGAAGGGAGTCGGCCAGCAGGTCATCGGGCCGGTAACTGCGAAATGCGCCCTTGAACGCCCGTGCGACGGGGGTTCTGACGGCGGAAACGATGTATGCGTCACTCATGGGTGGGGTCCTTGGATGTCTGATTGATTCGGGTTCCGGTTTACGGTTTACGGGTTTACGGGCGGGCTCCGGAAACCGGAACCCGTTAACCGTAAACCGTTCAGTTCCTCAGCGGCTTGCCGGTCTTGAGCATGTGGGCGATGCGTTCCTGGGTTTTTTCCATGGCGCACAGTTCCAGGAAGTGTTCACGTTCGAGGTGGTGCAGCCAGTCCTCGTTGACCGGGGTACCGCGATCGATGGCGCCGCCGGAGATGACCGTGGCGATGCGCTCGCCGATCTCGAAATCGTGCTCGGAGATGAAGTGGCCTTCGAGCATGTTGATCAGCAGCATCTTGAGCGTGGCGATGCCGACATCACCGGCCGCCGGGAAAGTACGACCGGCATGCTCGGGCCGATAACCGGCGGCGGCCAGCGCGCGCACCTGGTGATGGGCGGCATGCAGCAACTCGTGCTCGTGCATCACGATCAGGTCCTCGGGCCTGAGGTAGCCCATTTCCTTCGCTTCCATGGCCGAACCGGCCACCTGGCCCATGGCCACCTGCTTGTAGCGTTTTTCCAGCAGCGGCCAGGTATCACCCGCAGCCGTGTCCTGGTTGATCTGCAAGGCCAGCGTGGCCAGCCCGCCGCCGGCCGGCAACAGGCCGACACCAGCCTCGACCAGGCCCATGTAGCTTTCCAGGTGAGCCACGCGCCGGCTGGCGTGCATGGCCAGTTCCAGGCCGCCGCCCAGCGCCAGGCCGCGTACGGCGGCGACCGACGGAATGGTCGAGTAGCGCATGCGCAGATTTACGCCCTGGAAGCCCTCGATCAGCGCTCTCACGCTGTCGAAGTCGCCCTTCTGGATGGCTTCGCCGGCTGCCTTGAGGTTGGCGCCGGCCGAGAACGGGCCTTGCGGCTGCCAGATCACCAGGCCCGCGAAGTCGCTTTCGGCGCGGTCGAGCGCGGCATTGAGGCCGTCGACCACGCCATTGTCGATCACGCCCATCTTGGTCTTGAGACTGGCGATGAGTACATCGTCGTGCAGCGTCCACAGGCGGATGGCATCGGACTCGTGCACCGTCTGGCCGTCGTGGTGCGCTTCGCCGAGCAGCCGCACCGGCTGATACTGACGCTGGTAGACCGGCAGGTCCGGGCGCGGGCTGTATTCTGCGGCCGTAGGCGACCAGGAGCCGCCCGGGCCATGGGCGCCTTCGATGCCGCCCACCCACTTGGGCAGGCCGGCCTCGACGCCGGTCTTGTCGTTGCGAATATCGGCATCGATGAGTTCAGCCACCTGTTTCCAGCCGGCTGCTTGCCATTGCTCGAACGGTCCGGCATTCCAGCCGTAGCCCCAGCGCATGGCCAGGTCGATCTCGCGCGCACTCTCGGCGATCTCCTCGAGGTGATAGGCGCAGTAGTGGAACAGGTCGCGATGAATGGCCCATAGAAACTCGGTTTCCGGGTACTCGCATTTCGCCAGTGCCGCCAGCTTTTCGGCGGGATTCTTGATGGCCAGGATCTGCTTGACCTCGTCGCGCACACTGTAGTCGGTGGATCGGTAGTCGCCACTTTCGGGATCGAAGACCTTGATCTCCTTGCCGTCCTTGCGGAACACGCCGGCGCCGGCTTTCTGGCCCAGCGCGCCGGCCTCGATCAACCTGGCCAGCCAGTCGGGTGCCTTGAACAACTTGTGCCAGGGATCGTCGCCGAGTTTGGCGTCCATGGTGCGGATCACATTGGCCATTGTGTCCAGCCCGACCACGTCGGCCAGGCGGAAGGTGGCGCTCTTGGGCCGGCCGATGGCCGGACCGGTCAGCGCATCGACGGTGTCGAAGGCCAGGCCCAGTCGTTCGGCATGGTGCATGGTCGACCACATGGTGAACACGCCGACGCGGTTGGCAATGAAGTTGGCCGTATCGCGGGCGCGCACCACGCCCTTGCCCAGGGTGCGGGTGAGGAAATCCTCGAGCAGGTCGAGGATGCGCTCCTCGGTGCCGGCATGCGGGATCAGCTCGACCAGGTGCATGTAGCGCGGCGGGTTGAAGAAGTGCACGCCGCAAAAGCGCGACTTGAGCGCCTCGGGCACCACGCCGGCCAGCTCGGTGATCGACAGCCCCGAGGTGTTGGTGACGAACAGGGCCTCGGCGCCGATGTGCGGACCGATCTTCTCGTACAGGTCCTGCTTGATGTCCATGCGCTCGACGATGGCCTCGATGATGAAATCGCAGTGGGCCAGCTGCTCGAGGTCGCCCTCGAAGTTGCGCGGCGTGATGAACTGCGCCATATCCTTGTTGGCCAGCGGTGCCGGCTTCTGCTTGGCCAGCTTCTTGCGCGCCTCGTCGGCGATCCGGCTGCGCTTGCCCTCGTCGGATGGCAGGTCGTAGAGATCGACCGGAATGCCGGCGGCGGTCAGGTGAGCGGCAATCTGTGCGCCCATCACACCGGCACCCAGCACCGCTGCGCGCCTTACTGTGAGTTTGTGATCTGTCATTGGTTTTCCTTGGAATGGTTCAGGTGAAATAGATCTGCACCACAAAGACACGGATCCGTGATCTCTGTGCCTCTGTGGTGAATGCTTTTTACCCGGCGGCAGCCTGCGGCGGTTCCACGCTCTGGTGACCGCCGCTTTCCTCCGGAGTGAACTCATCGACGGCGATGACCTTGGCGCTCAGTTCCTGGGCGCGCTTGAGGTCGGCGGCCTGTTCTTCGCTGATCACGCCGGCCTCGACGGCCTTGGCCGTCAGTTCGTCGACATTGAGCGGGTTGGGCACGGCTTTCAGTGCATTGCGGACGGCCATTTCCGCCGGGGCCGCCTTGAGCACCGCGGCAAAGGCCTTGAGTACCAGACCGGCGCCGTCGTCGGCCTTCGACTGGAAGGCGCCGTCGATCAGGCGCGAGCGGGTCGCCGAATCTTCCAGCAGCAGGCGGGCGATACGATGTCCGTTGCGGTCGTCACTTTTGTGATGGCGACGACCCCACGGGAAGGCCAGCACCCGCAGCACGGGGCCGAACGCCGGCACCGGGAAGTTGCGCAGCACGCCGTAGAGCGCTTCCTCGACCTGGTGCAGGCTGTCCTCGACCGCCCAGCGCAGCACCGGCAGGTCTTCCTCCGGCCGGCCGTCGTCCTCGTAGCGGCGCAGCACGGCCGAGGCCATGTAGAGATGGGCCAGCGCATCGGCCAGGCGGCCGGAGAGCTTTTCCTTGAACTTGAACTTGCCGCCCAGAATCAGCAGGCACAGGTCGGCGATCAGGGTAAAGGCGGCACTGAGCCGGTTGATGCGGCGGTAGTAGCGAGCGGTTGGTCCGGAGACCGGGCTGGGACTGCCCAATCCACCGGTCAGGCCCAGCACCGGCGTGCGCAGGAAGTTGGAAATCAGGAAGCCGACATGCGCCCACAGTGCGCGGTCGAATGCCGCGGCATCGTCGTCGGCGGCCGCTTCCATTTCCTTGAGCAGGTAAGGGTGGCAGCGAATCGCGCCCTGGCCGAACACGATCATCGAGCGGGTCAGGATATTGGCGCCCTCGACCGTGATCGCCACCGGAATGGCCTGGAAGGGGATGGCCAGGTAGTTGCCCGGTCCCTCGACCACGGCCTTGCCGCCGTGGACATCCATGGCGTCGTTAAGCACGCGCCGGTTGGCCTCGGTGAGATAGGCCTTGAGGATGGCCGACAGCACGACCGGCTTTTCACCGTTGTCCAGGGCACTGAGGGTGATCTTGTGGGCGGCTTCCATGCGGTAGGTTTCGCCGCCGATGCGCGCGAGCGGTTCCTCGACCCCCTCGAAATGGCCGATGGGCTGCTTGAACTGGTAGCGCACGCGGGCATAGGCGCCTGTGGTCATGCTGGTCAGCTTGCCGTTGGCCACACTCTGGGCCGGCAACGAAATGGCGCGACCGGCCGCCAGGCAGTGCATCAGCATGCGCCAGCCCTGGCCGACGCGTTCCTGTCCGCCGATTACCCAGTCGAGCGGAATGAACACGTCCTTGCCGCGGGTCGGGCCGTTCATGAAGGTGGCGCCGCCCGGGCGGTGGCGATCACCGATTTCAACGCCCGGGGTGTCGGTGGGGATCAGCGCACAGGTGATGCCCAGGTGTTTCTTGCCGCCGAGCAGTCCTTCCGGATCGCGTGCCTTGAAGGCCAGGCCGAGCACCGTGGCTACCGGCGCCAGCGTGATGTAGCGCTTGTCCCAGCTGACTTTCAGGCCGAGTACTTCCTCGCCCTTGTAGTTGCCCTTGCAGACGATGCCTTCGTCGGGCATGGAGGCGGCGTCGGAACCGGCCAGCGGCGAGGTCAGGGCGAAGCAGGGGATTTCCTCGCCCGAGGCCAGGCGCGGCAGGTAATGGTTCTTCTGCTCGTCGGTGCCGAAATGCATCAGCAACTCGCCGGGCCCGAGAGAGTTGGGCACCATCACGGTGACCGCAGCCGACAGACTGCGACTGGCGATCTTGGTCACCACTGCAGCGTTGCCCTGGGAAGAGAAGTCCAGTCCACCGTACTCCTGTGGAATGATCATGCTCAGGAACTTCTTCTCGCGAATGAACTGCCAGACCTCCGGCGGCAGGTCGTTGAGTTCATGGTTGACCTGCCAGTCGTCGATCATCGCGCACAGTTGTTCGACCTCGTTGTCGAGAAAGGCCTGCTCGCGCTCGCTCACGCCCGGCTTTTTCAAGTCGAACAAGGTCTTCCAGCGCGGACGGCCGGAGAATAACTCGGCGTCCCACCACACGGTGCCGGCGTCCAGCGCTTCGCGTTCGGTGGCCGACATCGGCGGCAGCACTGACTTGAACCAGCCGAACAGTCGGTTGGAAATCAAGGCACGGCGCAGCGGCGGCAAACCCAGCGGGACCAGCACCAGCGTGGCCAGGGCGCTGACCACGATCGCCGGCCAGCCTGCCGGTGTGGCAACGGCGGCAACCAGAAAGCCGACGGCGGCCAGGGCAGCCAGCCAGCCCGGGGCACGGAACCAGGCCAGTACGGCCAGGGCCAGTAACAGAAGAGCAACGAGAGAAAGCGTCATGATCTAGCCTCCAGGGGAAAGCGGACGGCGCGAGCGGTTTCTTCGGTGACCGGCGCGCGCAATCCGGCGGCGGCGAAACGAACCAGTTCGCCGGCAATGATGCGGGTGTCCTTGAGCGCGGATTCTGCCATCGTCAGGGTCAGTGCCCCGACAATGAAATCCAGTTGTTGCCGAAGCCGTTCGGGGTCGGCGTCGGGCAGGGCATGGCTGATGGCGTCGGCAAAGCGCCGCATGACATGCGCGTATTCCTGGCGCATTGCCTGGTGCAGGTCAGTATCGCGATCGGCAAAGGCGCGCAACAACAGCTGCATGAAGCGCTGCCCCTCGGCATCGCCGCCGCGGGTAAACGCCAGCGCCGGCTGCACGAAAGCGTCGAGAACCTCCTCGAGTTCGGGCGGGTCGGTCTGCAGGGCGATGTCGAGCTGTTTCATGCGTGCGGCGTTGAGGGCATCGAGCCGCCGCTTGAAGATGGCGCGCATCAGCGCCTGCTTGGAGCCGAAGTGGTAGTTGACTGCCGCCAGGTTGACCCCGGCTTCCTGGGTGATCTGCCGCAGCGTGGCGACATGAAAGCCCTGCTCGGCAAACAGTCGTTCGGCGGTATCAAGAATGCGATCGCGTGTTGAAACGCCCAATTGAAACACCTGATTCAAACAAGTGTTTCAATGATACGCCTGTTGGTCCTTGTTCTGCAAGGACTGTGCAGCCGGATGCGTTACGGCCTTCGGACTCCACGCATCCTGCGGACCGTGCCATTGTCGAATTGCGGTGGTATGTCGAAGGGCTGTCCGGTTTTCATGCAGGTCCACAGCTCCGTCAGCATCTTTCGCTGGATCGCAGACAGGGCCTGCACCTTTTTCTTGCCGCGCCCGATCAGCGCTTCGTAATGCGCTTTGGCGCGAGCATCGTGGTGAACCAGCGACAGTGCCGGCATGTGCAGCGCGGCGCGCAGGTAGGCGTTACCTGCCTTGCTCAACCGACCGGGTCGCTTCATGCTGCTACCGGATTCAGCCAGACGGACGTCGAGTCCAGCATGGCGGCTGACTTGGGCAGAACGCAGTTCTCTCGGTACCAGGTACAGCTCGCCGAGGAGGGTGACGACACTGGCGTCGGCAATGCCCTTGGCAGCCGTCAGACACGCTCGGAAGTTGGCCAGCTCGGTATCCTGCTCGATGATGGACAGGGCTGACTGCGTCAGCCGCGCGATGCTGTCATGCAACAGCTGGATGTGCATCCAACGGTTGGCATGGTTGTCTCTCCTTGGTCAGATCAGGCAAACTGATCACCAGGCTCCCCGACTTCACATTTGATACCGCACGACCTTGTGATGCGAAGTCCGGCCTTACGGCTGGCTTCTTGATACTCCTCGTGCTGAGCAATGAGGCAGGGAGCCGCTCTACGTGCCAGGTCAGTCAGTCTGCCTCCAGGATGCGACGGCTTCCCCGGTGATCGAAACCATCTCAGCAGGTGTGGCATCAACATACAAGGATGCGTGGAGCGTTAGCGCAGCGCATCAGCCGCGGTTGGAATTCGGCTACAGTTATGGATATTCCGAGAAACGGGTTTTCATGGTGATTCTTGTGCGTTCGATGCTGATCGGCATGGTGGTTTTGTTGGTTGTCGGCGTGGCCCGGGCCGACGATGGTCAGCTGCACATGCTGGTCTTCCACAGTGATGTCTGCCCGCATTGCGAGGCGCAGAAGCCGTTTCTCGATAAATTGGACGAAGTGCATCCAGAGCTGTTGGTGCATGAATACGAGATCCGCCAGGTGGCGGAGAATCGGGCATTGTTTCGGCAGGTGGCCGCAGCCCACGGGGTGGGTGCAGACTCGGTGCCGGCGGTGTTCGCCGGCGGGCGTGCCTGGATCGGGGACAGCGGGCTGATTCGGCGCCAGATCGCAGCCCATGTCGAGCACTGCATCGAGCGCGGTGATTGCCCGGACTCGCGTGATACCGGCGAGCGTTTCGAGCGACAGGCCACGGTGCGCGAGTCGGTGACATTCGATGTGCCGTTTGTCGGCACCATCGATCTGATGGTGCAGCCGGTGACGGTATCGACCGCCCTGATCGCCTTCATCGACGGCTTCAATCCCTGTTCGCTGTGGGTCCTGACCATACTGCTGGCTCTGGTGATTCACTCCGGCTCGCGCAAGCGCATCCTTGTCGTCGGCCTGACCTTCCTGACGGTGACCGCCGCCATCTACGGCATGTTCATCACCGGCGTGTTCGGCGCGCTCAACCTGATGGCCATGGCCGGCTGGATCTACCCGGTGGTGGCGCTGTTTGCGCTGGTCTTTGCTGTGGTCAATATCAAGGACTACTTCTGGTTCCAGCGTGGCATCTCCTTCACAATCGACGAGAAGCACAAGCCGGGCATTTACAAGCGTATTCGTGGCCTGATGGCCGACGGGCGATCGATGCCGGCACTGATCGGTGCCACTGCGCTGATGGCGGGCGGTATCGCTTTCATCGAGCTGCCGTGCACGGCCGGTTTCCCGGTGATCTGGAGCGGCATCGTCGCCAGCCACGATATCGACTGGCTGTACTTCGCATTCCTGCTTGGTCTCTACTTGTTGATCTACCTGGCGATCGAGCTGGTGATTTTCTTCATCGCGCTGACCAGCTTGCGGGTGGATCGTTTCGAGGAGCGCCACGGCCGTATCCTCAAGTTGGTCGGCGGCATCATCATGCTGGCGCTGGCCGGGGTGCTGGTGTTCGCCCCTGAACTGATGCACGACATTCGCGGTGCACTCGGCGTGTTTGCCGTTGCCCTGGGGGTGACGGTGCTGATTCTGGCGCTGCACCGTTATCTCTTGCCCAGGTTGGGGGTGCGTATCGGGGATGAGTGGTGAGTCCGCGAGGTTCCGGACATCGGCTAATGCCGATTCCGGGACTACCGCTTGTAGACGAGCCAGCCAACGAACCAACGATACATGCCGTGTAACATGATTCCCCTTTCCCATCCTTTGAACGATTCATGAGTGACGCCAGCGACAAATCCAGCTCGAACTGGAAGGTGTGGATTCTGCCCGGGCTGGTGGTGTTCGGGCTGGTTCTCGCGGTCTGGCAGCCGATCGGGACGGAAGCTTTGTTGTACTGGGGTGAGCAGATCGGCACGTCCTGGTGGTTCCTGGTGCTGGTCATGGTGGCCATCGCGGTGCTGTTCACGTTCGGCCTGCCGGGCAGTTTCGGGCTGTGGCTGGTCGCCCCCTTCAATCATCCGGTGCTGTCGACCATTCTGCTGGTGATTGCCAGCACCGCCGGGGCGCTGGGTGCGTACCGGTTTGCCGGTCACCTGGGGCGGGACTGGAAACCGTCCGGTGGTTCGGGAAAGGTGGTCGATGTGCTCGAGCAGCGCGGCGACTTGCTGACCCTGATGGCCATGCGCATGCTGCCGGGATTTCCGCACTCGGTGATCAATTTCGCCAGCGGGGTGCTGCGTCTGCCGCTGACGGTGTTCGTCGCCGCCACCGTGGTCGGGTTGACGATCAAGTGGGGCATCTATGCCACCGCCATCCACGGCATTGCCGATGCAGTGGAGGCCGGCGATGCAGTCAATTTCGGCACCATTGTTCCCCTGTTCGTCCTTGTCGCGTTGACGCTGACCGGTGCCTGGGTACGTCGCAGAATAACGACCGACTCGACCGGCGAGGGCGGGTGACTCCGGTGCGGTTCAGGCCAGCCCGCGTCGTTGCTGCTTGACCCGGTACATGTCTGCATCGGCCTGCTTGAGCAGATCGTCGATGTCGGCACTTTCCTCGCTGCAACTGACACAGCCGACGCTGGGGCCGGCGTAATCCAGAGCGAGGTCACCGAGGTCGTAGCGTCCCGCCAGGCCTTCGCTCAGCCTTGCGGAGATCCGCTCACACTCCTGGTCATTCTGTCCGGGATTCCCGGAGGTAGCGATGACGACGAATTCGTCGCCGCCGTAGCGGGCAATGATGTCGCTGGCACGGGCGGTGTTGCGCAGTCGATCGGCAATGGCAATCAGGAACTGGTCGCCGACTTCGTGGCCGTGTTGATCGTTGATCTGCTTGAAGCCGTCGAGGTCGATGAAGGCCACGTGCAGGGAGCCGCCGCCGCGCGCCTCGCGCGAGAGCAGTTTGCCGGTCTCCTCGATCAGGTAACGCCGATTCGGCAGGCCGGTGAGTGTGTCATGCATGGCGTCCAGGGCGAGCTGGCGATTGGCGAGATGAAGCTGATCCAGATCGTGCAGGCGGGTGGCGAGTAACGACAGCAGGTTGGAGCACGAGCGCAGCAGCCTTGCCTCGTTGCCGTCTTCGGGGATGATCCGGTTGCCGAAAAGCAGGATGCCGCCAGTCATGTCCGTTTCGTTGCTGGCGATGATCAGCGCAATCGTGCCGTCTTCGGGCAGATCGAGGCCGCGGCAGTGTGCGTCGATCACGCGACGATCGTCGCCGTCGAGCAACAGCAGGAGGTCGGACTGGACGAGTGCACTGCCGTGTTGACTCACGATCGTCTCGATGAGACCGGAGAGCTCACCTGAGGGATCCGGGGCATCGAAAACCGCTTGCCTGTCGTGCATGGAGAAAGTGAGCACCTCAAGCCAGGTCGGACGATCGGCCAGGCGCCGGGCCGCCTCGCCAAGTACGGAATTCAGTGAAGTCGCGGCCAGACACAAGCTGCTGAGTTCGCTGACCAACTGCATTTCCGCCGCCCTGAGCTCGGCATCCTCGGTACGTCTTTGCTGGTTCGAGAGTTGTTGGTCGCGGTCGATCTGAAAGGCGATCAGTTCCGAGAACAGTCGCATGATGTCGTGAACACCATCGGCAACATCGACCTTTCGGCCGCTGGCGCCGCACAGGGTGCCGAAGGGCTCGCCGCTGGCGGCATACACCGGCACGCTCGTGTAGGTCTGGATACCCAGGTCGCTGGCGGCCTGCGAGTCGCCCCAGGAGACGGGGACGTCCGTGACGACGAAGCGGTCTTCTTCCAGTGCACGGCGGCACAGGGTGTCGTGCCACGGAACCCGGATTTCCTCGGGGATCTGCAGCGCGCCATCGTTGCGGGAGAAAAGGATTTCCTGGACGCCGGTAGCCTCGTCGATGCGGGTGAGATAGGTTGATTCCAGCCCGGACAGACGCTCCAGCAGTTCCAGCAGGGGGCGGGTGAGATCTTCCAGGCCCCTGGCGCGGGCAACCGCCTGGGCCAGGTGCTGGAGTGGCTGATTATTCATCGGCCGGGGTGCCCCGCTGGTTCGTTGATCGTATCGGACATTATAAAGGTGTCGGAAGTGCGTTTATTCGGCGCCTTGCCGCCCGAGCCGTTCAGCAGAAATCGCGCGACCCGGCACTGAGACGGTCGAGGCGGTGGTCTTCGCAGTGGATGCGTTCGGCCACCAGGTGCTGGGTGCCCTCGGCGTTCTGCAGTTTGCCGGTAACGCGCAGGATGCGGCCGGTGAGCACCTCGCGGCGGTAGCGCTCGACCAGTTTCGGCCAGACGATGACGTTGATGATGCCGGTCTCGTCTTCCAGTGACAGGAAGATCACGCCCGAGGCGGTGCCGGGGCGCTGGCGATGGGTGACTACGCCGGCGGCCTCGATGCGGCGGCCGTCGGTAATCTGCGGCAATTCACTGGCACAACGTACGTGCCGGCCGAGCTGCGGGCGCAGCAGTTTCAGGGGGTGATGATCGAGGCTCAGGCCGAGGTGGGCGTAGTCGTCGATCAACTCCTGCCGGGCCTCGGGTGGATGGAGGGTGATGCGCGGTTCGCGGATGACGGTGTTTTCCAGCAGGTCGCCCTGGCGCTTTGCCGCCAGCGCTTCCCAGCGTGCGCGGTGACGGTGCCCGGCCAGGCCCTTGAGTGCATCGGCATCGGCCAGGGCGCGTACCTGTCGGCGGTCCAGCCCGGCGCGCTCGACCAGGTCCTGGGTGTCGCGGAAGGCGCGTTCGCTGCGGGCTTCGATGATGCGTTCGGCAGCCGCTTCGTCGAAGCCCCTGACCATGCGCAGGCCCAGGCGGATTGTCGAGGCGCAAGGTGAAAGGCGCAAGGTACAAGGATCAAGGTCCAAGGATTGCTTGTTGCCGTCGTCCTTGTTCCTTGTTCCTTGCTCCTTGTTCCTTGCTCCTGGGCCTTCGAGGTTGCAATCCCACCCGCTGAACCGCACATCCACCGGCAGCACCCGCACCCCGTGGCGTTTTGTATCGTTGATGATCTGGGCCGGGGCGTAGAAGCCCATGGGTTGGCTGTTGAGCAGGGCGCAGGCGAAGGCGGCGGGGTGGTGGCATTTCAGCCAGGCGGAGAAGTAGGTCAGCAGCGCGAAGCTGGCGGCATGGGACTCGGGAAAGCCGTAGTCGCCGAAGCCGCAGATCTGGGTGTAGATGCGTTCGGCGAAGTCCTCGCTGTAGCCGCGCTCGTGCATGCCCGAGAGCAGCTTGTCGCGGAAGGGTTCGAGCCCGCCGCGGCGTTTCCAGGCGGCCATGGCTCGGCGCAGGGCGTCGGCCTGGCCGGGCGTGAAGCCGGCGGCGACGATGGCGATCTGCATGACCTGTTCCTGGAAGATGGGCACGCCCAGGGTGCGTTCGAGTACGCCCCTGAGCGCCTCGCTCGGGTAGGCCACTTTATCCGGATGTTGGCGTCGCTCCAGGTAGGGATGAACCATGTCGCCCTGGATGGGGCCGGGCCGGACGATGGCGACCTCGATGACCAGGTCGTAGAAGCAGCGGGGCTTGAGGCGCGGCAGCATGGCCATCTGCGCACGCGACTCGACCTGGAACACGCCGACGGCATCGCCGCGGCAGAGCATGGCGTAGGTGGCGGGGTCTTCGCGGGGGATGGTGGCCAGTGAGAGGGCGTTGATTCGTTTGTTTGTTTGTGAACGGTTTCCGGTATCGCGAGGCTGGCAGGGCGATGNTGAATTATCCCCGGTTTNGGTGGTGAATCTCGACGTCGGCTGATGCGCTTCGCTTCGCTCAGCACATCCTNCGGGTGCTGTTTTTCCGGAAACCGGAAACCGGAAACCGGAAACCGTATTGACCAGATCAATCGCCTTGCGGATCACCGTCAGCATCCCCAGCGACAGGCAATCGACCTTCAGCAAGCCCAGCGTTTCCAGGTCGTCCTTGTCCCACTGGATGATGGTGCGGTCGGTCATGGCGGCGTTTTCGACCGGGACCAGGTGGTGCAGGGGCTGATCGGAGATGACCATGCCGCCGACGTGTTGCGATAGGTGACGTGGCAGGCCGACCAGTTGCACGGTCAGCGTCATCAGGTGACGGGTGATGGTCGAGTCCGGGTCGAAGCCGCATTCGCGCAGGCGCTCGGGCCAGGCGTCGGGTTGGTCCCACCAAGCCAGCGAGGCGGTCAGGCGGTTCATCCTGAGCGGGTCCAGTCCCAGCGCGCGGCCGACATCCTTCAGCGCGCTTTTCGGCCGATAGGAAATGACGGTGGCGGCCAGCGCGGCGCGCTCGCGGCCGTATTTGTCATAGATGTACTGCAGCACTTCCTCGCGCCGTTCGTGTTCGAAGTCGACGTCGATGTCGGGTGGTTCGTTGCGTTCTTTCGAGATGAAGCGCTCGAACAGCAACTGCTGCTTCGAGGGATCGACCTCGGTGACGCCTAAGCAATAGCACACCGCCGAGTTGGCCGCCGAGCCGCGCCCCTGGCAGAGGATGCCGCGCGAGCGGGCGAAACGCACCACATCCTCGACGGTGAGAAAGAAAGCCTCCACGCCCATTTCCTCGATCAGTTTCAGCTCGCGCGCGACCAGGGCACGGACCTTGTCGGGCGGGTCGTTGCCGTAGCGCTTGTGCATGCCGGCGATGGTGAGTTGGCGCAGGTGTTGCGCCGGCGTGAGTGGCGCGGGCGCCAGTTCCTTCGGGTAGCGGTAATCGAGCTCATCGAGCGAGAAAGAGCAGCGTTCGGCCACGTGCGCGGTCTCGGTCAGCCACTCGGGCGGGTAGACTTTTTCAAGTGTTGTGATCGGCCGCAGGTGGCGTTCGCCGTTGGCGGCCAGGGCCAGGCCGCACTCGGCGATCGGCTTGCCCTGATCGAGCGCGGTGAGCACGTCGAACAGCGCGCGCTGCGAACGCGTGGCCATGCGCACGTCGCCGCAGGCCAGGCGCGGAATGCCGTGGC
>SL_3KL_010_SEDDRAFT_10000744_pt1 | contig 28119 bp, 19 predicted proteins | sample SodLakKL_010_SED_2_FD_10381 | JGI IMG/M metagenome (IMG submission 10381)
TGCTGATGGCAGTCATTATTACGGTTATCGCTATGGTTGATCTTGCTTTGATCGCCCAACTGGTTGCCATTGCCTTTTCAATGGCAGGATGTACCATATTCCCACTTTTTCTGCTGGGCATTTGGTGGAGCGGATCCAACAGGGCAGGTGCAAAAGCAGGTTTAATCGTCGGGGGCATTGTAACACTGATCTCCCTCACCTACCTTGTAGGCGCCAGGGCAGGTTGGACATTGCCGTACAATGACTTCATTACTTATTACTTGGGTGCCTGGTATTTTGCATGGATAGGCGCTCCGCTGGCTATTGCAGCCAATATCATTGTTTCTAAGTTAACCAAAGAAACACCGCTTGAAATCAGAAAATTCTTAATTGAAAAAGTTCATTCTTAGTATTGAAATCTGTCCTGAAAAATAAAGGAACAAGGGTAGTCCTGGGCATCATGCTCATCCTTGCCGCTGCAGGTGTTACCATTGCCTGGATATATTACGGCAACATTAACAAATCTGTTGACCCTCGTGTTAAACAAGCCCGGTTAATGTATGCAAGATACAATACCTATGCTGCCGGTAGTGACTTTGAAATGATCTTGTCTCTTTTGGATAGCATAGAAGAAGTCTACGCATCCGTGCCACATTACAGGAATTCTTATGAAATGGGCGTGATTCATAATAACCGCGCTTCAATCTTACTCACCCTGGCGCTTTCGGATACAGCACGTCAAGAGATACGGCAAAGTTATTTTGCACTGGCAGAAAGACACCTAATGCAAGGTATTGATTATTATAATGGCTGGATGGCTCTTTACGGCAATCTGTCAGAAGAAGAGATCCATGCAATCATTGAAAAGGATTTTTCCTCAGATAGTATGCTGATCAGACATGATAATCTCAGTGCAATTATTCAAAACCGGGTGGGAGAATTGCAAACGGCCCGGATTGAAACTCTCCGGAGACTGTCTGTCAGCTATACGAACCTGGGGATTATCAGACGACATGAAAACCAATTGGAAGAAGCATATGAATACTATGCTAAAGCCTTGGAGTTGTGGGAGGAGAATCATGCAGCCAAAAATAATATGAACATTCTTTTTGGGGAACCACCTGAAAAACAAAGCTTTTTCAGAAAACTTTTTCCGCCCGACAGAAACTGAACGCATCGTCAAACCATCAAAAAAATGTTCCATCATGAAGAGAAAAATATTTTTATTGCTTGCTCTCCTGACAACCCCCTGTTTTTTAATGGCAATTGAAGAAGATGACAACGGTTTTGGGATCACATATGGAGGCTTCATCAAAAGTGACTTTTTCTATGATACTCGCCAGACAGAATCCATCAGGGAAGGACATTTCCTGCTTTGGCCAAAAAAACCTGCATATGATGAGGGTAACAAGGACATTCATGATGCATCGAGTTTTAATTTTTTGGCGATCCAAACCCGCCTGAACTTTACGGTTACAGCACCCGATTTTTTCGGATTCAGGACTACCGGTCATGTGGAAGGTGCCTTTTTTGGGAATATCGAGTCAGACATTAACGGGTTTAGGTTGCGTCATGCTTTCGTAAGGTTTGAACGCAACCAATCAGAGGCTTTGTTCGGACAGTTTTGGAACCCCCTGTTGCTGCCATTTTCTTTTCCTCATGTTGTTTCATTTAACACCGGATGCCCTTTTCAGCCATTCTCGAGAAACCCGCAGATACGCATAACCCAAAAAGCAGGTGATTTCAGAATCATTGCCGCTGCCTTGTCGCAACGAGACTTTGCCAGCGTTGGTCCCGCCGGACGAAGCTCTTCCTATTTGCGCAATGCAGCCATGCCCGACCTGCATCTGCAGTTACACTATCATTTCAACAAAAAAGAGTCCATGCCGCAATTCATTTTCGGTGGAGGTATTGCATACAAAGAAATTGTCCCGGAACTCATTACAACGAATAACCATATCACGGATGCCACAGTAGCTGGCCTCTCCTACATGGGTTTTGCAAAGGCAACCTTTCAGCCCCTTACCATCAAGATCCAATACCTGATGGGGCAAAACCTCACAGATCTGTTGCAGATTGGGGGTTATGGGGTCAGTAAAATTGTTGATGAGTCTAAAGGATTTGTAGAATATGCACCCATACGTACACAAACTTACTGGGTCGACATGCATACCAATGGTCAAACATTACAGCTTGGCCTTTTCCTTGCCAGATCCGAAAATATGGGTGCAACCAATAAACTGATTGAAGGAACTGCTGTAACCGGATTTGGAACGGATATCGGATCACTTTACCGCATCGCGCCACGACTGATCATCAACTCAGGCAGAGCACGATTTGCCTTCGAATGTGAATATACCGGTGCGGCCTTTGGTGCAGTAAATCTTTCTGAAAACAGTAAGGGTATTCCGTTGAACACCGAAACAGTGAATAACCTGCGTTTATTACTTGGGGTTTATTTGTTTCTGTAAAGTTTGATAAGGCAATAGATATAGCAAATGAAGCTGGGGCTTATTTCAGACATTCATGAGGACATCGTCTCTTTGCAAAAAGGCCTGACCCTTTTGTATAAAGAGCACTGCGATCAGATCGTTTGCCTGGGCGATATTATCGGATTCAGTAATCCTTATTATCCCTATGGTGACACCAAAGATGCCAATGCCTGCATTGACATGGTGAGGGCTCATTGCACTGTCGTAGTCCCCGGCAATCACGATCTTTTTTCAGCAGGGCGAATCCCGGAATTTAATGCCGGCATTGACTATCCCAACGATTGGTTCAGTTTGGACATTGCAAACCGGATGGAATTGATGAAAGAGAAAATATGGTTTTATGAGAAAGAGATAATCCCCGAACTGACCGATGAAAATATGCGTTATTTACAGGCGTTGCCCGAATACCATGTGCTTCAGGTCGATGGTTACAATATCCTATTAACTCATTTTCTTTATCCTGATGTATCAGGTTCTTTGCGAAAAAGAATCGATGACATCTATGACTACAGAATGCATTTCTTGTTTATGCGGGAAAATAATTGTAAATTGTCCTTTGCCGGACATATGCATAAAGAAGGTTTTGAAGTGATCAACATGCAGGGTTTCCGTGAATACAGCTTTAAAAAAAAGAGGTTACACAAAGCAGAGACATTTATTGGGTTGCCTTCGTTGGCTTCTGGCCGGAATAGAAACGGTGTGGCAATATTCGACACGGAAAGTTACGAACTCCATGCATTAAGAATCAAGTAAATCTCATCCCATGAGAGATGTATTTTTCATAAAAATAATAGTACCCGCGATCTTGATCATCGTACTATTTGTTTTTTCCTTCTATCTCATCCTTCTCCCCATGGTGGAAAGAGGATTTATGGATCGGAAAAAAGAGATGATCATGGAGTTGACCAACTCTGCTCTGAGCGTCATTGATGAATACTATCTCGAAATTGAAAGGCAAAACCTGACGGAAGAAATGGCCAAAGAGATGGCCCTTAACAGGATAAAGTATATTCGTTATGGGGATGAAGGGAAGGATTATTTCTGGATCACCAATATGGTCCCTGAAATGATCATGCACCCGTTTCGACCTGATCTCAATGGAACGGACATTTCTGATTACACTGACCCGGAAGGCACCAGGCTTTTTTATGAAGCAGTCAGAAAAGTAGAGGATAGCGGGGAAGGTTATATCGATTATTATTGGCAATGGAAGGATGACAGTACGCGAATTGTTCCCAAACTCTCTTTTGTCAAAGGGTTTGAACCCTGGGGTTGGGTTGTTGGTACAGGCATATATCTCGAAGACGTGAATGAGGAAATGAAAGCAATCGGGGGCAGACTTGTCCGCATAACCCTACTCATTATATTGCTGATCGCCATCATCGTTTTTTATATCGCCAGGCAGAGCCTCATTATTGAAAACAGTCGGATTGATGCCGAGAAGGAACTCAAACAATCACAGTTGAAGTATAAGATGCTCGTAGAGGCTTCCTCTGAAAGCACTTTGATGTGGTTGGATGGGAAGTTGATCTATTTCAATCAACCCATTCTGCGACAGACAGGATATTCAGAGGAGGAACTTTTGAAAAAGGGAATGGATGATCTGTTTGTCATTCAGGATGAATCTGTTGCCGATTTTTGTGAGCGTGTTGATCAAAGCCAGAATGCAGAAGCGATGCTCCGCACAAAAAACGGTAAAGAAGTTGGCGTTGTGATTACAATATCAAACATAGAGATTAGTGACAAACGTGGTTTTATCTTCATCATTAAAGAAGTAACAAGACATTTACTGCGCGACAAATCTGAACAGATGCTTGAAGAAGAGCTAAGAACTGCTCTGACAATCATGAATTCTTCAGTAAATCATTTTCTGCGTGAACCGGAATTAATTGACATGGATATGTCAATTAATGATGCTGGTAATTTGATGGTGCGAAAACAAACAGACCTGCTTTTCGTGACCAAAAACACAAAAGATATTGTTGGGGTTTTTTCTTCTGATGCCTTTATTATGGATGCATTAAGCAATGATGCGGATCAAAACCGAAAGGTGTTCACTATGATGAGATCCCCTGTGCCTTTTGTGAATGAGAAGGTGTTGCTCTTTGAAGCTTTGTTGCTCATGGAACAAGAGGGTACTGAATATTTGGCCGTAAAAAATGGACAACTTCAAACAACAGGTTATATAATAAAAAAGGATCTTTGTGAGGCTCAGCAAAATGTATCCATGCTTTTGGTGAGAAAAATAGAAAAGGCGGAGTTGATCGGCCAACTCCAGGGGTTGTATGATAAATTGCCCGGTATATTGTCATTGCTGCTTAGTTCCGATTCACATTGTAGAAATGTTGCACGGATATCAACCGTTGTTTCTGATGCAATTGCGAACCGTGTTATTGAACTGCTTATTGAGAAAACAGGTCCGCCTCCGGTAAAATTTGCATTTGTTGCATTAGGTAGCGATGGGAGGGAGGAACAAACCCTGAAAACCGACCAGGATAATGCCATCATTTTCCAGGGTCAGCACACAGAACAAGTGCATGCATATTTTCTTGAGCTAGCCCAAAAAATAAATAATTGGCTGAATGAGATCGGTTATGAATTTTGTAAAGGCAAAGTGATGGCCAGTAATCCGAAGTGGTGCCAGCCAGTGTCGAAATGGAAAGAATATTTTAAGGAATGGGTGGAAGACAGCGATCCAGAGAGTATCCTGGATACTTCTATCTTTTTTGACATGCGCTTTGTTTATGGCGAGCCATCGCTTGTAGACGAACTAAAAGATGAAATTAAGAAAACAACAGATGCCAAAGCCGTATTCTTCTCTCATCTTGCTCAGTCTGTGCGTCGCACGAAACCAGTTGCTTATTCAGAAAAGCAGGAAACGATCGATTTAAAAAGAGCCATGCTGCCTTTCGTTGGCTTTGCCCGTGTGTATGCATTGAAAAACAAGTTGAGTGAAACAAATACGGTTTACAGGCTCAGGGCCATCACTAAATCAGAAAAGATCAATCCATCATTTGTAGAAGAGATCATAAACGCTTATGAATTCCTGATGTATTTAAGGTTAAGGTTGCAATCGGCAAAGATCCTGGCAAATGAACCCCCTGACAATCTTTTGTTTGTGGATGCATTAAGCAAAATTGAAAAAGCATCATTAAAGACAGCCATGAATGAGATTACTGAAATATATACCCAGATCGGATTTGACTTCGAGACCAATGTTTAATAGCAGTACTTTAGTACATTCATCCCCCGGGATCTTCATCTGACGCAACCCATGAACGCCTTCACCATCATGGCAATATCATCTGATTGCGGGAAGCCCGCCATATGCTTATCAAAGGCTGATTCCATGAGATGAATCAGCTTGCGTGGACTTTTTCTTGACTCCCGCTTTGCGACACCCTGACTAAAAATGCTCCGTAACAATACCAATCAACATGGCCTGTCCCGGTTTCATTTGCAACCATACTCGCTTTGACTGTCCGGTTTCTGGCAATACCACATTAAGCCCATACATGTTATGGGTGAGTTACCTGAATAAGAACTTACAACAAGATCATTGGAAATCCCGGTGCTTTTATTTCAATAAATGTGAAGCCAGGTCAAAATAAAATGTGTTTTAGATATAAGGGTTGTGAATTAAAAAACAATTAACAATGTGATTTTGCCGGGCGATTGTTTTAATTTTGTAGTTTTGTTGGCATTGAGACCAAACCATTAAAAAAAAGGGAGCATATATGAACATTACGGAATTAAAATCAAAGCGAAAAATCCTGAAGGCGTTGGATTATCAGAAAACACCGCTGCACAGGGGGTATACTGATAAGATCCTGTACATCAATGTGGGCAGCAATGAAGTCAAAGAGAAAGATGTGCCTGCCCAGATGAAGGAAAAGTTTATCGGCGGGAAGGGTTATGGTTTGCGCCTGTTGTGGGACGCCACCACCCCGGAAACCAAATGGAACGACCCGGAGAACGAAATCATCATCTCGCCCGGCCCCATTGCCGGCATCACCCAGTACTCGGGCGCCGGGAAGTCTCTCATCGTTTCATTGTCGCCCCAAACCGATTCGGTCATGGACTCCAATGTGGGAGGCTTTTTTGGCCCCTTCCTGAAGTTCTCTGGCTACGATGCCCTTGAGTTGCAGGGCAAAGCAGAAAAAGACATCATCATCTATATCGACGGCAAGGATGAAAAGATAGAGATCTTTGAAGATCCCGGCCTTTCGGTTGATTCACATATCCTTGCCGAGGAGCTTACAGAGATGTTTGCGGAGGATGAGAAGGATGCAAAGAACATCGGCATCGTCTCGACGGGTGCTGCGGCTGAAAACTCCCTTATCGGGATGATCAACTTTACGTTTTATGACGTCAAGCGTCAGAAGATCCGTTTCAAGCAGGCAGGACGCGGCGGCATCGGTACCGTGATGCGCGACAAGAAGATCAAAGCCATCGTTTCCCGCATCGAAGGGGTGAAAGGCAACCTGAACAACGTGGCCGACATGGAAGTGATCCGTGAGCGGGGCAAGCGCTTTAACCGCGAGATGCGCGAACTTGACGATCAACAGTGCCAGATGCGCAAGAAAGGCACTGCCAACATCGTGAACGTGATGCAGGACTACGACCTCCTGCCTGTTCATAACTTCAAATATGGAAGCCACGACCTTGGCTCCAGGATCCATTCCGATATTTTCAGGGACAAGTATTTTACCCAGGGCGTGTTTGACGGGTGCTGGATCGGCTGCAACATGTCGTGCGCCAAAGGGGTAGACAATTTCCCGTTGAAAACCGGCCCCTATAAAGGACAAAAGGTGATCGTCGACGGCCCGGAATATGAGAACGCGGCCGGACTGGGTGCCAACCTGGGCATTTTTAATCCCGAGTACATCATCGAAGCCAACTTCTATTGCGACACCTATGGCATCTGTACCATCACCTGGGGTACCATCGTGGCCTTTATCATGGAATGCTACGAGAACGGGATCCTGAACAAGGAACGTACCGGTGGCCTGGAGCTTGTCTTTGGCAACGAGGAAGACTCGCTGGAGCTGCTGCATCAGCTTGCCCGGGGCGAAGGCTTCGGAAAGGTGGCCGGACTGGGCGTCCGCAAGATGAAAGAGATGTTTGGCGAAAAAGGCTGGGGCGACCCGAAATTCCTGCAAGACATTGCCATGGAGAACAAAGGGCTCGAATACTCTCAGTACGTATCGAAAGAGTCGCTCGCACAACAGGGCGGGTACGCCATGACCAACAAGGGCCCCCAGCACGACGAGGCCTGGCTGATCTTTATGGATATGGTCAACAACCAGATCCCCTCATTTGAGGACAAGGCGGATGCATTGCACTATATGCCGATGTTCCGTACCTGGTTTGGCCTGCAAGGTTTATGCAAACTCTGCTGGAACGACGTGGTGCCGGAAAGTAACGTGGAAGCCGATGAGCCGCACAAGATCCCTGAGCATGTCGACAACTATGTGGCCATCTACAAAGGAGTCACCGGAAAACCTTTCGACAAGGAAGAACTGATCCGCCAAAGCGAGCGGGTCTATAACTTCCAGCGCGTGTTTAACCTGCGCCGCGGGTATGGCACACGCATACACGATGCGCAACCCTATCGTGCCGCCGGCCCGGTTACCGCTGAAGAATACAGGTCGCGCGCCGACCGTTACGACAAGCAACTGAAAGAAGAGGCTGGCTTTGATCCCGAAGGCAAGCCGGTGGAAGAAAAACTCGCCGCGCTCCGCAAATACCGCGAAGGCCGCTATGAAAAGCTGGTAGATGCCGTTTACAAACGGCGTGGATGGTCAAAAGAGGGCATCCCTACCCTCGAACACCTGAAAGACCTGGGGATGGACCTGCCGGAGGTGGTCGAAGTGGTAAAACAACACCTGAACTAAAAAATTCCGGGTATCGGTGGCAAGGGGTTCCCCGGAGAATCCTGAACACCAGCTGATCAATCAGCGGGTGACGGATGGTGGGCACAACAAACCGTTCACCACCCGCTACTTTTTACGGTCAAACAGACCCCTTGCCAACTCCTTGAGGTTCACCTTGCGCGCTTCGGGAACGATGATGTCCTCGAGGTGGTCAAAAGCGCGGGCATAATACGTCCTCATGTTTTCCTGTGCCATGTCGCTGATCCCGAGCCTGTCATAGATGTCCTTCACAACACCGACCTTTTCATTGTTGTCGCTGATCATGTTGTTGAATGCTTCTGTCAATGTGTGCCGCTGCCTTTCGTTGCCCATTTCCATGGCCTGGATATAAAGCCATGTCTTTTTGTTGGCGATGATATCACCCCCGGTTTGTTTGCCAACAAGGGATGCGTCACCAAACACATCCAGCCAGTCGTCGCGCAGCTGGAAAGCAATGCCGATAAATTCGCCGTAACGGTAAATCTTTTCCTGGTCTTCCACCGATGCAGCTGCAATAATGGCCCCCGCTTTCAGGCATGCCGCCGGCAAAACGGCCGTTTTCAACCGTATCATGTCGATGTATTCATCGGTTGAAACAGACTCTTTCGATTCAAAATCCATATCGTATTGTTGTCCTTCACATACCTCAATGACTGTTTTATGGTAGAGGTCAAAAATAGGGCGCAACATCCTGTCAGGTACGTTGCTGACATATTTTCCGGCCAGCGCAAAGAGGGCATCCCCCGACAGGATGGCAGTATTGATGCCCCATTTAGCATGTACCGCAGGCTGGTTACGCCGCAAAGGGGCATTGTCCATGATGTCGTCGTGCATCAAGGTGAAGTTGTGAAACAATTCCATGCCAATTGCCGGGTAAATGGCTGCTTTGACATCTCCCCCAAACATGTCGCAGGCCAGCAGGGTCATAAGCGGCCGGATACGCTTCCCGCCGTTTTCAAGACTATAAGCAACGGGCTCGTAGAGATTTTTTGGCTCCCCTGACAAGGGNATGTCCTCCATGTGGGCGGATATCATTTCAAGGTACTGGTCCATGCCATGATCTGTTTTTTTTGGTTATCATTGTTCAGGTTACGGTTGGCCCATGCAGCTTGCGGCTCGGAGTGGCCGGCTGAAGGACCCGGAAATGGTCAAAAGCCAAAAGTCGCTTTTCGTTGATCTATTCACCGGCGATGCGCATCAGGTATTCGCCATAGCCGCTCTTCATCAGCGGCCGGGCGATGCGCTCCAGCTGTGCCGCATCAATGAAGCCTTTCCTGTATGCCACCTCTTCGATGCAGCCGATCTTCAGCCCCTGGCGACGTTCAATGACCTCCACAAACTGGGCTGCCTGGATCAATGATTCAAAGGTGCCCGTATCAAGCCAGGCGGTCCCGCGGCTCATGATGCCCACCCTGAGCTTCCCCCGTTCAAGGTAGTGCCTGTTCACATCGGTGATCTCATATTCTCCACGGGCACTGGGCCGGATACTTCTGGCAACCTCTGTCACCGTGTTGTCATAAAAATATAATCCCGGCACCGCATAGTTCGACCTGGGATTTTCGGGCTTCTCTTCGATGCTGACAGCATTCAGCTCGTCATCAAACTCCACCACGCCATAACGTGAAGGGTTGGAAACATGATAGGCGAAAACCATCCCGCCATCAGGGTCGCAATTCTCAGCAAGCATGTCCCAAAGCCCGGTGCCGTAAAAGATGTTGTCGCCCAGCACCAGAGCCACCTTTTCATGGCCGATGAAATCCCCCCCGATCAAAAAAGCCTGTGCCAACCCTTTGGGCTCCTCCTGGACGGCATAATGAAAGCGGCAACCGATACGGCTGCCATCGCCAAGCAGCCTTTCGAAGTGGGGCACATCTTGCGGGGTGCTGATCACCAGGATCTCACGGATCCCCGCCATCAAGAGGACCGAAAGGGGATAATAGATCATGGGCTTGTCATACACCGGCATGAGCTGCTTGCTCATTGCCATGGTGATGGGGAATAACCGCGTGCCGGCACCACCGGCCAAAACAATGCCTCTCATAACAACCGTTGCTAATGTGAGCAGATGGATGAATAACGCTCAAAATTACGAATTTATCCACATATACAATCAAACGGCCATTTTTCATCCTTAATATTTTATTTTTTTCTTTCTTCTTGAATGATCCGTCGATATTCAACCGCAACATCCTATATTGATCAATCATTTTTTTTGCAATCAGCCGCTTTCCTTAATTGACACATCAGCATACTGGCTCATTATGTAAAATAGCCGTACCTTTGCAGATTCGTTTTTTTTTCAAATGCAGGAAGCAGCGACAAGGACATATTCGGAAAACCTGGAGGTTTTTGGTGCCCGGGAGCACAACCTGAAGGACATCGATGTGGTGATCCCCCGCAACCGGCTTACCGTGATCACCGGTCTCAGTGGCAGCGGCAAGTCGTCGCTGGCCTTCGACACCATCTATGCCGAGGGGCAACGCCGGTATATTGAGACCTTTACCTCTTACGCCCGCCAGTTTCTTGGGACTTTGGAGCGCCCCGACGTGGACAAGGTCACCGGGCTCAACCCGGTGATCAGCATTGAACAGAAATCTTCCGGGCGGAACCCTCGCTCTACCGTGGGTACCATCACAGAGATCTATGACTTCCTCCGCTTGCTTTTCGCCCGTATCGGCGAAGCACGCTCCCATGTGACCGGAAAAAAGATGGTGCGCTACACGGAACGGCAGATCCTTGATCTGTTGATGGAGCGCTTTACCGGCAAGAAGTTGCTGTTGCTGGCCCCGCTGGTAAAAGGCCGAAAAGGCCACTACAGGGAACTCTTTGAGCAGGTCAGGAAACAAGGGTTTCTGAGGGTCAGGACAGATGGTGAGATCAGGGAGCTGGTGCCTGGCATGAAGCTCGACAGGTACAAGGTGCATGATATCGAAACGGTGATCGACCGTTTGGTTGTTGACGTGAAGCGACGCAAACACATGGCAGCATCCCTGCAAACGGCACTGAGATACGGCAAGGGCATGGTAATGGTGGTAGATGAGCAGGACGGCAGCGTGCATCACTTCAGCAAGAACCTGATGTGCCCGCACTCAGGGGTGGCCTATAAGGATCCGGAGCCAAACTCCTTCTCATTCAACTCACCCTATGGCGCCTGTCCCAACTGCAACGGCCTGGGTACCATCAGCGAGATGGACCTTTCCAAAATCATCCCTGACCCCGGATTATCCATACGAAAAGGTGGTATCGCACCCATTGCCAGATCGGGCAATGCATGGATTACCCGGCAGATGGAAGCCATTGGCCTAAAGTATGGCTTTGACCTGGATACGCCCATTGAAGAACTCAGCGAAGAGGCGATCAACACCATCTTGTATGGCTCCGATGAAGTGTTTAAGGTGAAGCACGAGAGCCTGGGGGTGACCAACACATATGCCCTGAACTTTGAAGGCATTGTCCATTTTATCAGGAACCAGTTCAGCGACAGTCCCTCGGGCTCGTTACGGCGATGGGCCGCCAGCTTCATGCGGCAGAAAAGCTGTCCTGAATGCTCTGGCCAGCGCCTGAACAGGGAGGCTTTGCATTTCTTTGTTGATGATAAGAACATCGCCGCTTATGCGGAGATGGACCTCTTGCGTCTGAAGGAGCATATGGACCATCTGGGCAGCCGCCTGGATGACCGTCGCCGCCGTATTGCCTCTGAGATCCTGAGGGAGTTAAGCTTACGCCTGGGCTTTTTACTGAATGTGGGCCTCGACTACCTTTCCCTGAACCGGCCGGCGCGCAGCCTGTCGGGCGGGGAAAGTCAGCGCATCCGCCTGGCCACCCAGATCGGCTCTCAGCTGACGGGCGTGCTATATATCCTCGACGAGCCAAGCATCGGCCTGCACCAGCGCGACAACCACCGCCTGATCAATGCGCTGAAAGACCTGCGCGATATCGGAAACTCCGTCATCGTGGTGGAGCATGACAGGGACATGATATTGGCCGCCGACCATGTGGTGGACATGGGTCCCGGTGCCGGTGCCGGAGGGGGAGAGGTGGTGGCTTCAGGAACACCCCTCCAGCTGATGCAACAAGCTTCCGTTACGGCAGAGTACCTCAGGGGCAGGAAGGAGGTGCCTGTGCCTTTGAAACGCCGCCAGGGAAGCGGCCGGAACCTTATCCTGTATGGCGCACGCGGCAACAACCTGCAGTCAGCAGACCTGATATTGCCGTTGGGCAAGCTGGTGTGTGTCACCGGGGTGTCGGGCAGCGGCAAATCATCCCTGATCAACGAAACACTCTACCCGGTGTTGAGCAAACATTTCTACCGTTCGGAGAAGCCGGCACTCCCCTACGACCGTATTGAAGGGATGATACACCTCGACAAGGTGATAGAGGTGGATCAGTCGCCTATCGGGCGCACCCCCCGCTCCAATCCGGCCACCTATACCAAGATGTTTGACGAGATAAGAAAGCTCTTCGCCTCCCTGCCCGAGTCGCAGGTGCGCGGCTACAAGCCCGGCCGCTTCTCTTTCAACGTGAAGGGTGGCCGCTGTGAGACATGCCAGGGCGGCGGCGTCCGGGTGATTGAGATGAACTTCCTCCCGGATGTGTACGTGCAATGCGAAACATGCCAGGGAAAAAGGTATAACCGCGAAACCCTCGAAGTGCGATACAAAGGCAAAAGCATCAACGATGTGCTGGACATGAGCATCAGCTACGCCGTGGAATTCTTTGAACACATCCCATCCATCGTGGCAAAGCTGAGAACACTCGAAGATGTTGGCCTGGGATATATCAACCTGGGGCAAAGCAGCACCACGCTCTCCGGCGGGGAGGCGCAACGGGTAAAACTGTCAGCCGAGCTGTCGCGCCGTGACACCGGGAAAACACTGTATATCCTCGATGAGCCAACCACGGGCCTGCATTTCGAGGATGTGCGGGTGCTGATGGAGGTGATCAGGAAGCTGGTCGACAGGGGCAACACAGTGCTGATTATTGAACACAACATGGATGTGATCAAGGTGGCCGACCACATCATCGACCTGGGCCCGGAAGGGGGGCGGCGAGGCGGACTTATCGTGGCGCAGGGAACACCGGAAGACCTGGCCAATCACAACAAGGGGTTTACATCAAAAGCCCTGGCCGAGACCCTGCAGGAAAATGGCAGCGTGTCACCAGGGCAGCTCGAAATGTAGCCTGGGCAATGACAGCCACCTGTCATTCTCAATGTCAAGCTGGAAAAAATGAAGGCCATCACCTTTCAACACCGCAATGGAGTGATGATCGAGCGGGATGATGCCATCATGGGCATCCGGAAGCAGGAGCACAAAAGCGTCATGGTCCATGAACTCCCATCCCTCTTCCGGCACAAGGTAGTAAAGACCAAGCTTCTGACCATCTGTCACCGCCATGGTCATGTCGCCCATGGCATAGCAGCCTGTGATCCCCCCCGGCACAACAAAAGTGGCCCATGGCTCCGTCTGCCATTCCATATTATCGAAATAAGAGAAACGGATCATCCCGTCAGACTCTATGCCAACGGCACCCGGACCCCGTGGCATCTTCATGGCCACCAGCCTGTCGTAACGGCGTGGAAGCTCAAATGTATAGGCCTCTTCTTGCTGCCACTGGTTTTGTTCATCCATACGGTAGAAGTTGATCCGCCCTTTTTGCACCACGCCAAGGACACCATTGCCCATGGCGAGCACCCCACGGTTTTTTTGGGGGATACGGAAACGTGATGCTTCATCGCGATGCCATTGCCCCCCCTCATCCGGATAATAAACATGGACAGCACCGTCCCTGATCACCCCAATGGTGCCCAGGCCAGGGGCCAGGATCTTTTGCGCGTCAGGATTGTGCGCCTGTTCAACATTGATATCCGGTTGATGCCCCGGGCCGCAGGCGACAAATGTCATGGTGAAAACCATGATCAACCAAACTGCTCTATCATTTTTCATTTAGTTCATGTTTCAACTTCCAGAACCCCTTCTCTAACATTCCTTTTTCCATCCTCCTACCTCTCTGCCTCCATACCATGCACCTGTTGGTCACTGCTTCTTACAAAGAACGGATGCATCCTCCCCAACAGCCCTTTCAATTTCTTGCTTCCTGCTTCCTGTTGCCTTCCAAAAGGGAAAAACCCAATCAATAAAGCTCCTTCCTGCTTACCGGCATCGTCATACAACGTGCACCACCGCCGCCGCGCGGCAACTCCGACCCTTCGATGGTGACCACATAACGGTTGTGGCCGTTCAGGTCAATACGCCCTTTCAGTACATCTTTTGCCCTGATCACATCAAAACCGGCCTTTTCCAGGGCTTTAATGGTGTGGACATTGCGGGCATAGCCGATGATCTTCCCCGGCCCCACGGCAAAGAAGTTGGCCCCACTGTGCCATTGCTCGCGCTCCTGGAGCCACTGATCATCACTGCCGCCGCATAAAACCGGCTCCAGGTCCATGCCAAGCTTCTGCAGCGCCTCGGGCAGGTTCTTTACCTCACGGATATATTGCACCCTGCCACCTTCAGCATAGATATGTACCGTCTGGTATTTGTTCATCTTCATGATGATCGGCTCATAGATCATACAGATGTCCCTGTCGAGCAGGGTGAACACCATGTCCAGGTGGATGAAGGATTCCGGTGTCATCGGCAGCTCCTGCACCAGGATATGCTGCTTTTCGTTTTTCTTCTTCAGATGCTGTAAAAGGAAGTCCACCCCCTGGGATGTAGTTCTTGAGCCGATGCCACAGATCAGCACATCATCGCGGGCCACCAGCACATCGCCGCCTTCTATCGAAATGGTCGCGTTGTACGTATCGCCCGACATTGCGTTGATGGTCTTTGTGCTGAACAGGGGATGGAAGTCAAAGATGGATTCCATGATGATGCTTTCACGCAGCCGCACCGGCGATGCCATGGCCCCCACGAAAACACTGTCGTAAACAGTTATGGCTGCATCCCTGGTAAAGAAAAAGTTATGGAGGGGCTTCAGGGCAAAGCGCTCCTTGTTGAGGAAATTGCTCAGCGTGTTTTTATGCTTGGGCACCCCTTCGATCAGTGCGCTGGCAAGGGCATTACCGTCCAGTGAAAACAGGTGCTCACAGACGGACTCAGCACCTTCGTACTTGCAAACCTTCTCTACCAGCCCCTGTTTCACCTTCTCATTTTTCAGGACCCGGGCAAGAAGGTCTTTGACCTCCAGGGTCTGTGTGACTTTTTCAAGCACCCCCTTGAACTGGTTGTATTCAGCACGTGCCACGCAAAGGTTCAGAATATCACTGTATAACGCCCTTTCTGCATTGTCGGGCGTCATGTTCTCCACCTCATTGCCGGGCGAGTGGATGATGACACTCTCCAGGTCGCCGATCTCAGAGAATATTTGTGTTGGCATTTTTTCCTCCATGGGAAGTCCTCCTGCGTTCGATTTTTTTATATTGTTTTGATTTTTCGCAAAATTAGCAAATAATGGGTTCCGTTCATGGCGGATTTTTGATTAATTTTGATGTACGTCAAGGTTGGTGCGGGCATGGATCCGGATCAATAAACATGCTGGAAGCGGCAACCAGGTCATAATTTGTAAAACACCGGAACATAAACCAAGAGATGAACATCCTGCTATTAGGTGCCGGGGGCAGGGAGCATGCCCTGGCATGGAAGATCTCAGGCAGCCCCCTGTGCCGGAAGTTGTTTGTTGCACCCGGAAATGCCGGCACGGCAATGCACGGCGAGAATACGGGTCTGGACATTCGTGATGCGGAGGCCATTGCCGGCTTTGCGCTCGACAACGATGTGGACATGGTGGTGGCAGGCCCTGAGGAACCTTTGGTGAAAGGCCTGGGGGATCACTTTGCCACCCGTGAGGAGCTTAAACACATCCTGTTTGTCGGGCCGGGCGCTGACGGTGCCCGGCTGGAAGGCAGCAAAGCCTTTGCGAAAGCATTCATGCAGCGCCATCATATCCCGACAGCCGCCTATCGCGCCTTCACATGCGATACCGTGCAGGAAGGACTTGATTTCATCAACACCATGACCCCGCCTTACGTTTTGAAGGCTGACGGCCTTGCGGCGGGCAAAGGGGTTGTTATATGCAGCCACCGCGACGAAGCCGAAAGAACACTGAAAGAGATGTTGTGTGACGGCCTCTTTGGAGAAGCCTCCAGCACCGTGGTCATTGAAGCGTTTTTAAAGGGCAGGGAGATCTCCGCTTTCATATTAACCGATGGCAACACATACAAGATACTCCCCTCGGCCAAAGACTATAAAAGGGTCGGCGAGAAAGACACCGGGGCCAACACCGGCGGTATGGGCGCAGTAAGCCCGGTACCATTCGCCGACAATCAACTCATGGAGAAGATCGAACAACGCATCATCATACCCACCATCAACGGATTGAAAAAAGAAAAGATTTCCTACTGCGGATTTCTTTATTTTGGCCTGATGGTGGTCGACACCGACCCTTACGTCATCGAATACAACATCCGCATGGGCGATCCGGAGGCGGAAGTGATGATCCCGCGCATGGACTCCGACCTGGTGGAGTTGATGGAAGCTGCCTGCCGCGGGAATCTGCAGGAATATGAAATACGTATATCTCCTCAATATGCTTTAACAGTAATGCTCACCAGCGGTGGTTACCCCGGTGAGTATGACAAGGGGTTTGAAATATCCGGCATCGGCCAGGTGTCAGGGGCCAGGCTTTTTTATGCCGGGGTCAAACAAGACAACGACAGGCTGCTGACCAATGGCGGAAGGGTCATCGCCGTCACCTCGCTGGCCGGCAACCTGGACGACGCCAGGGCCAGTGCGTATAACAACGCCCGCGTCATAGATTTTAAAGGAAAATATTATCGCCGCGATATTGGCAAAGACCTGTTGAAGAGAACCTGACAAACACCCTTCATGCTGCATAACGTGTTCAGAAAAGTTTACTGGTACACCCCCTTGTTGCTTCTGCTGGGCGGTGCGCTATTGTGGCTGGATGCATTTGTAAGTCCAGAAAAGACCCTGTCGGTACTTGCCCCCACCAACGCCCCCCTGTTCACCCTGATAAAACCGTTGATCCTTGATCATCCCCTGGCGGGGGTGATGATCGCTTTTCTGGTGTTGATGGTACAGGTGGTCCTCATAAACCATATTGCCTCGTCAAACGGGTTAACAGACAGGTACTCGGCCCTGACGGGCCTGCTGTACCTGCTCCTTATGTGCAGCACCCCCGGCATGATCGCTCCGCACCCCCTTCTGTTCGCCAATCTGTTTCTCCTTTTGGCACTGAATAAAATCCTGAAGGAATACCAGGAACATGAAGGGATGGCAGAAACCTTCAACAGTGGCATGCTGATCGCCATAGCAGGACTTTTTTATTTACCCGCCTTGTTGTTCTTCTTGTTGCTGATATTTTCGATGGTCCTTTATTTCCGCCTCAACATGCGGTCAATTGTCGCTTCCCTGCTGGGATTCGCCACCCCCTTTTTTTTCCTCGGATTGTATTATTTCATGGCAGACATGCTGCATGAGCAACTGCACAGGTTCACCATCACCTTTCGGCCATGGCTGATCTTTAAACATTCCCCGGATATCAATGTAAAAGCCTCTATCCTCGGGTTTGTGGCATTCTCACTGTTGTCCATTGCCAGGCTGATCATTGCATACATGCCCGACAAGCTCATTCGCCTAAGGAGGAGGGTCCGGGTGCTGCTTTTGTTGTTTTTTGTTTCTGCGCTCTCTTATTTGTTTGTGATCGAATACATTCATCTGCATCATGCCCTGTTGGCAATCCCCCTGTCCATCAGCCTGGCCATTTTCTTTGATGATCTCAAAAAGGGATGGCTGTCGGAGCTGGTGTTCGGCATCCTGTTGCTTTTCATCCTTGCCGGGCGATTTGCCGGATACTGGCTTTAATGAGGGGGGGCATGTTTTGCCATTCAGGAGGGCTGCTCTCCTGCTTCTTTTATTGACAGCGAGATACGCTTGCGTTCGATGTCGACAGACAAGACCTTAACGTTCACCTTTTGGTTCAGTTTCACTATTTCTGCAGGATTGCGTACAAAACGACCTGCCAGGTGGCTGATATGTACCAGTCCGTCCTGGTGCACGCCGATGTCTACAAAAGCGCCAAAAGCGGTAATGTTGGTCACGATGCCGGGCAGCACCATCCCCTCGCGCAGGTCTGCCATCTTCATGATGTTTTTGTCGAACTCAAACACATCGAACGATTGCCTGGGGTCCCGCCCGGGCCGCGTCAGCTCCTGCATGATATCTTTGAGTGTGGGCAGGCCTGTTTGTTCGTTCACGTATTTTTCAAGCTGTATTTGTTGCCGCAACCTTTTGTCTGTCATCAGATCATGGATGGTGGCCCCCAGGTCCCGGGCCATCTGTTCAACCAGGGGGTAGCTCTCGGGGTGCACAGCGCTTTTGTCGAGGGGGTTTCCCGATTGGTTGACCCGGATGAAGCCGGCCGATTGTTCGAAGGCTTTCGCCCCCAGGCGAGGGATCTCCAGCAGTTGCCGGCGTGATTTGACAGGCCCGTTTTCATCCCTGTATGTCACGATAGACGCTGCCAGGGCAGGACCGATGCCTGACACATAGGTCAGCAGCTGCCTGCTCGCCGTGTTTGCCTCGACGCCGACGGCATTCACGCAGCTCATCACCACATCGTCGAGTGCCTGCTTCAGCATTTTCTGATCCACATCGTGCTGGTACTGGCCTACCCCGATAGACTTCGGGTCGATCTTCACCAGCTCGGCCAGGGGGTCGGCCAGCCGCCTGCCGATACTCACGGCCCCCCTGACAGTCACGTCATAGTCAGGGAACTCCTCCCTGGCCACGTCAGAGGCTGAATATACGGAGGCACCGCTCTCGTTGACCATCACAGCCATCACGTCCCTGTCGAAGCGTATCCTGCGCACCATGTGCTCCGTCTCCCTGCCCGCCGTACCGTTGCCGATGGCGATGGCATCGATACGGTAAGCATCCACCAGTGAATGGACCTTGGCCATCGCCGGCCCTTTCTTTCCTGCGGGAGGATGCGGATAAATGGTCTCATTGTGCAGCAACCTGCCTCCCTCGTCGAGGCAGACCACCTTGCATCCGGTCTTGAAACCGGGATCGATGGCAAGGATACGCTTCTGACCCAAAGGCGGGGCCAGCAGCAGCTGGCGCAGGTTGTCACCGAACACCTCGATGGCCTTCCTGTCGGCCTTCTCTTTCATCTTGTTGCGCAACTCCGTTTCGAGAGAGGGCAACAACAAACGTTTGTAGGCATCATGGAGCGCAGCCAGGACCTGTCGTGCGCACGCCCCATCGTTCTTAATGTACATTTTTTCGAGCACGGCACGTGCCGCCTCCTCTTCAGGAGATACCTGTAACTTCAGGAAGCCTTCCTTCTCTCCCCTGAGCATGGCCAGAACACGATGTGAGGGCGCTTCCCGTGCCTTTTCAGACCAGTCAAACCAGGCCTTGTATTTGTCGCCTTCCTCCTCTTTCCCTTTGGCCGGCCGGCTGACGAGGATGGCATCACGTTCCATCAGCTGACGGAGCCGTCCGCGCAACCTGCTGTCTTCATTCACCCATTCGGCAATGATGTCGCGGGCCCCTGCCAAAGCATCTTCCACCGTCGGGACATCCTTCGACGGGTCGACAAAAGGCTGTGCCCTTTGTGCCGCATCATCGCCGCCCTGGGCCATGATGATCTTCGCCAGGGGCTCCAGGCCGCGGGCTATGGCCATGGTAGCTTTTGTCCTGCGTTTGGGACGGTAGGGGAGATAAAGGTCCTCCAACACCGACATGCTCGCAGCCTCACGTATTGCCTGTTCGAGCTCCGCCGTTAAAAACCCCTGTTCCTCAACAGAAGCCAGGATAGCTTCCCGGCGTTTGTCGAGTTCCTCCAGGCGTGCCAGCAGGTCGCGGATGGTGGTGATCTGGACCTCATCCAGCGACCCGGTCACCTCCTTCCTGTAGCGTGAGATAAAAGGCACCGTGGCACCCGATCTTAACAACCCAGCTGTCTTCGACACCCCCCATGACGGGATCCCGGTGGCCTTCGTTATCTGTTCAATATGTTTTTGTGATATCTCTTCCATAAATACGATTTTCTGTGGCCTTCACCATGGTCTATACATCCTCAGGCGCCGGCATCCCTTCGTTGTGATCAGCGTTCAACACCCGATGCCGTTGCCGGGGTTTTCGCCGGGGATGGCCCATGCCCTCGTGCTGTTATTCTTCATAATGTGGCTTTTTGGCCTTTGCAGGTGCAAGGTCCAGCTTCCATTGCACCCGGTAACGGAACGAACGACGGTGATAAGGGCTCAGCCCATACCGGACGATGGCTTCACGATGTGCCGGGGTGGGATATCCCTTGTTGCGGTCCCAGCCATACTGGGGGTGCTCCTTGTGTATCTCCTCCATGTAGGCGTCCCTGGTGGTCTTTGCCAGTATGGAGGCGGCGGCAATTGACAGGTACGTGGCATCGCCCTTCACCATGCAGTGATGAGGGATCTCTTCATAGGGGGAAAAACGGTTCCCGTCTGCCAGTATCATGGCGGGCTGCGGCTTTAACTGCTTTAAGGCCATGTGCATGGCCAGTATGCTGGCGTTTAATATGTTTATTTCGTCGATGGCCAGGTGGTCAACGCTGGCGACACCATAAGAGAGGGCATGGGTCTGCACCAGGCCCCGCATGCGTTGCCGTTCCTTCGCCGACAGGCGCTTGGAGTCCATGAGCCCATCGCACAGCGACGGGTCGGGCGACACGGGCAGTATAACGGCAGCAGCCACAACGGGTCCGGCCAGACAGCCCCGCCCGGCCTCGTCGCAACCGGCCTCGGGGAAGACAGTGCTGAAATGATTCTTCAGGAGGTGTTGCATGGGAACGCTATGGTTGTATTGTTTGCAATATCCCTTCAAACACAGCCTTCCCATCTTCGTTGCCAAGCTCCGGGTCGGCAGCCCTTTCGGGATGAGGCATCATGCCAAACACGTTGCGGCCCTCGTTGCAGATGCCGGCGATATTTTGCACAGAGCCGTTGGGATTGGCTTCCGGGGTCACCCTGCCGTTTTCATCACAGTAGCGGAACAAGACCTGTTGTTTGTCGTTCATCTGCCTCAGCACATCTTCGCCAGCGAAATAACGCCCTTCGCCATGGGCGATGGGGATCTTCAGTGCTTTTCCGGGAACGGTGGCAGCGGTCACCAGGCTGTCAGCCGTTTCGCTGGTGATAAAAGCATTGCGGCATATAAAGCGATGGCTGGGATTATGCAGGAGAGCCCCCGGCAACAGGTGTGCCTCGCAAAGGATCTGAAAACCATTGCAGATACCCAGTACATATCCCCCCTTCCCGGCAAAACGGATCACCTGGTCCATGATGGGCGAAAAACGCGCGATGGCCCCGGAGCGCAAATAGTCGCCGTAAGAGAAGCCGCCGGGCAACACGATGATATCCACGTTATGCAAATGCGTGTCCTTGTGCCAAAGGGTAACCACCTCCTGTCCCAGATTTTTTTTCAGGACATAGATCATGTCGTGGTCACAATTGGACCCCGGGAAAACTACTACACCAAACTTCATCTGTTATGCTCACGCCAAGGTTTTAAACAATCCGGATCTTTTTGGTTGCCCGACCGGAAAAGGGGATCCGAAACGCCTGGTCACGGGTTTCCGTTTCAGCCGGTCCGGCATGCATTCTTTTTACGAAACAGCAAAGGTAAGCATTTGTATAAAAAAGCCAGGCCGGGGATGTGCCGGTTACACCGACAACCCCTCCCGCTGGCTTGTGTATCGCTGCATGGGTCTTTCTTGAACAGACTTTCATTCAGCGCGTTAATGGTTGCCGGAGAGCAGGTCAGCCGGGATGTTGTACTTTTCATACAACGGTGACCACCGGTGAAGGGGAAAGCGGTTTGTCAGGCTTTGGTGGTGCTTCATCAACCCATAGCTTACCTGGCGGCTGTTATCTATCCACTCGCGGGTTGAATACATTTTCCAGCCACCATTGTCTTTGCCTGCCAGGGCATCCCCCTTTTCAGGACAAAGTTGGGCATAACGGTCTAAAAGATCAAAAATTCTTGTTACCTCCAATAAGAGATGGTTTATTGTTTAATACATGTGTTTAATGTCATGACCACGAACACAGGTTATTTTTCAGGAGAAGAAAAAAGACTGGTTTATTTTTTCATTTCTGCGAAAAACTTATAGAAATAGGGGATGGTTTCCATTCCTTTAAAGAATTGAAACAGGGGGTAATTTTCATTTGGTGAGTGGATGGCATCTGATTCCAGTCCGAATCCCATGAGGATGGATTTGATCCCCAGGATTTGTTCGAACATGGAGATGATCGGGATGCTGCCGCCGCTCCTGTAGGGGACGGGTTTGATGCCATAGGTTTTTTCGTAGGCTTTGCTGGCGGCCTGGTATTCCGTTGTGTCGGTGGGACTGACATAGCCTTCCCCGCCGTGAAGGAACGCCACTTCAACTTTTACGGAAGGGGGTGCAATGGACACGAAATGTTCCTTGAACAGCCTGGTGATCTTGGCGGAGTCCTGGTGTGGCACCAGTCGCATGGATATCTTGGCATGTGCCTCGGAGGGGAGCACCGTTTTGGCTCCTTTTTCCGTGTAACCCCCCCAGATCCCGTTTACGTCGAGTGAGGGCCTGATGCCTGTCCTTTCGAGCGTGGTGTATCCTTTCTCGCCGGCAAGCTCTTGAACATCGATTGACTGTTTGTAGGCTTCTTCATCAAAAGGTGCGCGTGCCATCTCCTTTCTTTCCCCGGCGGAGAGCTCTTCCACGTCATCGTAAAAGCCTTTGACGGTGATCCGTCCGTTCTCATCGATGAGGCTGCTGATCATGTCACACAGGATGTTGACCGGATTGGCCACGGCGCCACCGTAAAGACCAGAGTGCAGGTCACGGTTGGGTCCCGTCAGATGCACCTCACAGAAAGAAAGGCCCCTCAGGCCGGTGGTGATGGACGGCGTTTCGGCACCCAGCATGGCTGTATCGGAAACAAGGATCACATCGCCGGCAAGCTTTTCGCGGTTCTCTTCCAGAAACTTCCCAAGGCTGGGGGAGCCGATCTCCTCTTCCCCCTCGATCATGAATTTCACGTTACAGGGAAGCTGCCCCGTATCGACCAGGTATTCAAAAGCGGCGAAATGCATGAACATCTGGCCCTTGTCGTCGTCAGCACCGCGCGCGAATATTTTTTCTTCCCTGATCTCCGGTTCAAACGGTTCGCTTTTCCAGAGTTCCAGCGGCTCCACAGGCTGCACATCGTAATGGCCATAAATGATCACAGTGGGCAGCGCGGGATCGATCGTTTTTTCACCGTATACCACGGGGTGTCCTTCGGTGTCGCAGACCTCCGCAAGGTCGGCGCCCTTTTTCAGCAGGTTTTCTTTCACCCATTCCGCCGCTTTATACATATCATCCTTGTGCGCATCTTTTGAGCTTATTGACGGAATACGGATAAGTTCAAAAAGCTCCTCAAGGAACCTTTCCCTGTTTTCTTCGATATAATTTTTCAGATCTTGCATATGCGGTTATTTTTTTGTGTAAATATTCAGCTCGTTGCAAAGATATAGGAATTTTTTTCAGAAGGGGTGGTATGGCGCCTGTCTGTCAGGAATCCCATCCAAACCAGTCATCCATCTCTCTCCGTTCTTTCTTTGTCGGACGGCCTTTCCTGAAAGGGCGCATGACAGACTGGGTTTTGATGATCTCCAGTTTCCGGTACTCCTCCTCCGGGGTGAGGTCTTCCATGTACTGGCTTACCAGTTTGGCACCCACACGGCTGTTGAGCAACTCAACCACCTTTACTGTTCGCCTGATCGGGCCTGACTGCAGGGTGATGACCATGCCGGCCTGTGCTTCGCGGGAGGGTTTAACAGCCTGGCCGTCCACCTTCACCTTCCCGGCCCGGCAGGCCTGGGTTGCCATGCTGCGGGTCTTGAAAAGCCTTACGGCCCACAACCATTTATCGATCCTCGGAGCATCCGCTTTCACCATATGCAGGCTATTTTTTTCTAAAATAAACTTTCATGGGAACCCCTGAAAAGTTCCAGTTTGCACGTATCTGGTTTTCGACGAAGCGCATATAGGGTTCCTTGATATACTGGGGCAGGTTACAAAAAAACGCAAAGCTTGGGTAACGGACAGGAAGCTGGGTAACATACTTTATTTTGATGTATTTGCCTTTGGTTGCCGGCGGTGGATGTTTTTCAAGGATGGGGAGCATCACCTGGTTCAGCTTGCTGGTAGAGATTCTTTGTTGCCGGTTATGGAAAACTTCAACCGCTGTTTCGATGGCTTTGAACATCCGCTGCTTTGTGAGGACAGAGGTGAACAGAATGGGGATGTCTGTCAGTGGCGCAATGCGCTCCCTGATGTGCCCCACGAAACGCTTCCCGGAATGTGCGTCTTTGTTTTCCACCAGGTCCCATTTGTTGACAAGTATGACCACCCCCTTGTTGTTCCTTGCAGCGAGCCCGAAGATATTCAGATCCTGCGATTCAAAAGGCAGGGTGGCATCCACCATGAGAAGGCATACGTCGGCGAGCTCTATGGCCCTTACCGATCGCATCACCGAATAGAACTCGATATTTTCCCTTACCTTCCCCTTTTTACGCAGCCCGGCGGTGTCGACCAGGTAAAAATCAAAGCCAAATCTGTTGTAGCGCGAATGAATGGTGTCGCGAGTGGTTCCGGGGATCGGGGTGACGATGTTTCTTTCGGTTCCCAACAGGACATTGATAAAGGATGACTTGCCCACGTTGGGCCTGCCTATGACGGCGAACCGTGGTATGTTCTCTTCCGTAGTTTCATCCGGTGACCTTTTGAGCACTTTGACCACCTCGTCAAGGAGTTCGCCTGTGCCGCTGCCGGTGATGGAGGATACAGGGAAAACGGCCTCTGTCCCCAACGCATAAAACACCGATGCCTGGTTGATCAGCTTGCTGTTATCGGCTTTGTTGGCCACCAAAAAGTATTTCTTGTCGCTCCGCCTGAGCATGTCGGCGACCTCTTCGTCCATGGGCGTGACCCCTTCCATGACGTCCACCATGAAGAGGATGACATTCGCCTCCTCTATGGCAATCTCCACCTGGTCGCGGATCTGCTGTTCAAAAACGTCTTCTGAACCCGCCACATACCCTCCGGTGTCAATCACTGAAAACTCCATCCCGTTCCAGTCTGACTTGCCGTAATGGCGGTCACGGGTCACCCCGGAAGTCGGGTCGACAATGGCCATCCGCCTCTTTGTAAGACGGTTGAAGAGGGTGGATTTGCCGACGTTGGGACGCCCCACCAATGCAATGATATTTGTCATGACTCGATGATTTGGTGTGTGGTTTTGAAATATTTTTTATTGGAGGGTTTAAAAGTTGAACAGTTTAAGGGTTCAGGACTGGCAACCCGGAGTGTCAAAAATAATATGCCGGTTGTTTGGATGGTGCATGGTTTCAGAAAATGGTACATTGCCCCGTCATGTTCACCGGTCATTATTTATATCCGAAGCGCCGCAGCTGCGCTTCATCTTCGCGCCAGTTTTTGCTTACTTTCACGTGGAGCTCCAAAAAGACTTTCTTCCCCAGAAATGTTTCCAGGCTTTTGCGCGCCTCAGTGCCCACCTTTTTGAGGGCTTTCCCCTGGTGACCGATGATGATCCCTTTCTGGCTGTCGCGGGCCACGTGAATGATACAACGGACACGTATGATGTTCTCTTCCTCCTTAAAAGAATCAACGGCGACCTCGACAGAATAGGGGATCTCCTGGTGATAATTCATCAACACCTTTTCCCTGACCGTCTCAGCCACGAAAAACCTTGTCGGCTTATCGGTGAGCTCGTCCTTGGGATAAAAGGGCGGCGACACGGGCAACAACGCCAGTATTTTGTTCAGCACGGCATCAATATTATACCCCATCAGCGCAGAAACAGGCAAAACATGCCATTCAGGATAGGCCTGCTGCCATTTTTTGCACAACCCAACCGCCTCATCTCCCCTGGCCAGGTCGGTCTTGTTGACCAATAACATGACAGGGATGCCTGATCTTTTGATCTTCTGCAGGATGTCCACGTTCCGGAACTCGTCATACAGGTCGGTCAGTACAATGTACAGGTCGGCATCTTCAAGTGCGCTTTTCACGAAATGCATCATGTGTTCCTGCAGCTTGTAGTTGGGCGTGAGGATCCCCGGTGTATCGGAGAACACAATCTGGTAATCGGTGCCATTGGCGATGCCCAAAATACGGTGACGGGTGGTCTGCGCCTTCGGAGTGATGATGCTGAGCTTCTCCCCCAGCAAGGTGTTCATGAGCGTGGACTTCCCCACGTTCGGATTTCCGATGATATTTACATAACCTGCCTTGTGCACTTGTACCCTGCTCATTTTTTAACGGTGCCGGGATTCATGATACTGCCTTTTGGCTCTCCCAGATTCCGGTCTTCCGCACTATTTCCTGTTGCCCTGCAAAGTTATGGCTTTTCTGCACAATAATCTGAAAAGGTTTGTTCAGGTATGTTTTATTCATTATCTTTGCACCCTGATTTACATACTGCGGGGTGGAGCAGAGGTAGCTCGTCGGGCTCATAACCCGAAGGTCGCAAGTTCGAATCTTGCCCCCGCTACAAGGACAGCCTGCTTATCATCTGATAGGCAGGCTTTTTTATTGCCCCCCATGACTTTGCTGCCTTGCCACTGTGCCTGCCCTTTAATCACATCCCACAATGCCTAATGTAAAATAATATGCAAAAACTTGTTGCATAAGAAATAAATATTTACATAAAAGATAAAAAATATACATAAATATTTGCAAAACGAAACAATATTTTACTATATTCGTAAAAAATTATATAAACGATGTGTTGGCACATCATCGAAATTCAGGTTCCGGGATCTCCCTTTATTGCAATGATTTGACCGGCCTTAGACAACCAATGATTGGATTATGAAACAAAGCTACATTGTTACTGCAGTGATTGTCATGTCTACATTAATGGGGGTTCTGGTCAATCAGCTGCACGGGGCATCGCAAAGCAGCGCCACCATAACGATCGAAAACAGGGAAGCAACACCGGGAACCCTGGTGGATATTTCTGTCAGCGGAACAGGCTTTCATGACATCATTATTTTTGAGTTCTGGATGGTCTTCAACAGCGATGTGTTGACCGGCGATGAGGTTTTGAAAGATTATATATCAAACCTCCATCCCGTCATTTCCAACGCACAGTTTAACCTGGTAAACGATTCTGTCATCGGAATCAACTGGTTCAGGCTTTCACCGAGAAACATTGAAGATGGGGCCAAGTTGTTTGATCTGCGCCTGACATATTGTGATGACACAGGTTCTTGTGCCCAGCATGATGGTTTTTCGGAAATCCGGTTCTTAGAAGAAAATTCTTTCCTGTTTCGTGAGGGGCTTGTCGAAACACCCCTTATATTTAATCATGGCAGCGTATATGGGGCTGAAGACCAAAACAGCCTTACCTTGATCGTTGCAGGCAGCGGCAGTGTATATGTCGGCGGTCAACCCTACAGCGGAACCATTGAAGCGGGTGCCGGGTGTGTGATCGACCTGAATGCTGTTGCCAATGAGGGACACCAGTTTGTGCACTGGTCTGATGGCAATGGATATGTAGTGTCAACCGACGACCAGTTCAGCTATACCATGCCCGCGGCAGATGTGACCCTGGTTGCCAACTTCGCGGAGATCACCCCCGAAACCTATCCGCTGACCCTTGTCCCCAACCCGGC